>ENA-UOOI01000967-UOOI01000967.1-fermentation-metagenome-genome-assembly--contig:-NODE-967-length-32956-cov-4.093523_pt1 | contig 32956 bp, 27 predicted proteins | sample MGYA00245779_ERZ724027 | MGnify/ENA primary metagenome ERZ724027 (study PRJEB28704, sample SAMN03018318) | fermentation metagenome | biome: anthropogenic terrestrial biome; feature: soil; material...
TAGTTTATTATAGCCTGAGTAAGATATCCTTTGTTGTAAAAATCCTCAAATGATGCATCCCCCTCACGTTTGGCGAGTTTTTTACCATCTTCCTTAATTATAAGGGGAAGATGAATATATACAGGGATTTCCCATCCGAAGGCATTATACAATAAATTGTACTTCGGCGTCGAAGACAGGTATTCCACACCTCTCATCACATGGGAAATTTTCATGAGATGATCGTCTATTACATTTGCAAAGTTGTATGTCGGGAACCCATCGGATTTCAGCAACACATTTTCATCAAGAGTATTATTATCGACGGTTATCTTCCCGAATACCGCATCTTCAAAGGATGTAGCCCCTATCTCGGGTATCCTCTGCCTTACGACATAAGGTTCGCCTCTCTTCACTCTCTCTTTAGCTTCATCAGGCGGTATGTACCTGCATGGATCATTATATTTGGCTCCCAAGTTCTGATTTTCCTTTATCTCCTCGACCTTCTCCTTTGTACAGAAACAGTAATATGCTCCGCCAATGTCGATTAATTTTTCAGCATACTCCTTGTATATGCTTTTTCTCTGGCTCTGGACATAAGGCCCATAAGGTCCTCCTATGTCAGGACCTTCGTCATGCTTCAGCCCTGCGAGTTTCAGCACATTATATATGACATCGACTGCGCCCTCCACATATCTTTCCTGATCGGTATCTTCAATCCTCAATATGAATTTCCCTCCATATTTCCTTGCCAAAAGGTAAGCATATAAACCCGTCCTCAAATTTCCGATATGCATATAACCTGTAGGACTTGGCGCAAATCTTGTTCTAACTTCTTTCAAACCTATTCCTCCCTTATAAAAAAACAATATACTTGCCATATCATGCATTATACATCTATTTAACTTTTTTTATTTTACATTTTATAGTGACCAATGTCAACAACAGCTGCCTTGGCGGGAGGAGGTGCACATTTTATAGGGGCTTAACTATTGGGGATCTTGTACTGCACACCCTTTATAACGGCATTTTTCACTTCCATGAGGTCTATATGCTCGGCTATTTTGCCCTTGCCCTTTTTCCAGATAATCTTTATTTTTGGGCGGAGTGGATATTCCCTGTTCACTTTTTCCACCACACCTATATCACCGTTGCACATCCTGACCAGAGTCCCTTCAGGATATGGAACGATTCTCTTTAAAAATGCATTCACATACTTCAGATCAAAATATCTGCCTACTCCGCCCATGATATATTCCACTGCTTCATTTGGCGGTATTGCCAGCCTGTATGGCCTATCGGAAGTCAATGCATCATATACATCTGCTAAAGAAACTATTTTCGAAAACTCATGTATTTTATTGCCTTTAAGATTATACGGATAGCCTGTACCGTTAATCCTTTCGTGATGCTGAAGTATTACAATCCTGGAAGTTGGATAGATTCCATCCTCATCTTGAATATAATTAAAACCCCTTTCGGGATGTTTTCTTATCAGGCTGAATTCCGTTTCGGTAAGCCTTCCGTTTTTTAATAGTACCTCTTTTGGTATAAATATTTTGCCTATATCGTGAAGTATCGCACCTATTGTAAGTTTATACAGCCTGTTTTCAGTAAAGTTGAGCTCCATACCTATGATTATAGACAGCACTGCAACGTCAATACTGTGCTCATACGTATAATTGTCCATTGTTTTAATATCCACAAGATTGACGAGCACATTCTTTTTCGATAAAACTTCATTTAGAAGTTCCCGTGATATTTTATCTATATCTTCAATATATTTATATTTTGATTTCGAAGCCTTCCTGAAATCCAGCAAATTTCCCTCCCTGTACTTGCTATATTTCATTAAATTCTCATAGCTTTCCTTTATGGTTTTTATGGCTTTTTGCCTTATTTCAGGCTTTATAATATCTTCGAGCTCATTTTCACTATATTCATCTTTTATATATACAGAATATATCCCATTCATTTCAATCTTTTTTAAAATCGGATTGTCAAGTTTAGCGCCTTTTTTAAGAAGCGCTCTACCGCAACTATCCAGTATCGTCTTTCCAAGGTAAGAACCTTCTCTAACACAATTAACGGGAACCAAACGCAAAACTATCCCTGCCCTTCAAAATGAGATAAAAAATCCCCTAATTGTTTTTATTTTCTACATAATTATCTAAAATCCTTCAAAATTTTATCTCTTTCTCCAGGTTAATTTTAAGTATATCGTGTCTATTCATCCTCATAAAAACAGCTTCCGCCGATAAACTCCCTGATAATTGAATTCGTCGGAACCTCTTTTTCATCGACAGTCAGGAAGTAACCCAAAAAACTCAGCAGCCTTTTTGCCTCGGAATATGCACTGCTGCTTCTCTTAATCTCTTTCAAAAGCGGTTCGGCATATTTTTTGAGCACCCCGAGTTCATAGATCAGAGCGGAATTAAACATCATGTCGGCTTCCTCCTGATAGGGGAAAATGTTTATATCCTCTCCCCTTCTTACATCAGGAAAACCAAGTATGGTCGACTCTGCGTTCCTTCCCCTCGTTCTGTTATCCCTTATTATCCTTCTTAAAATTCTAAGATCGGTAGTCGGTATCCTGTTGTGGTTATCGATATTAAGCTGCGTGAGGGCGCTTACATATATTTTAAACTTGTTTTCAGGGGCTATATCGCATGTAAGGGCTTTATTAAGGCCGTGAATTCCCTCAACTATGAGTATTGTATCCTTGCCGAGTTTTAATTTGTCCCCCTTGTATTCCCTGCGTCCCTTTATAAAATTAAATACCGGAAGATCTATCTCTTCCCCATTCAGAAGCTTTTTAAAATGTTCATTGATCAGTTTTATATCCAGCGCGTCGATAGATTCGAAATCGGGCTGGCCGTTTTCTTTTCTCGGGGTTTTATCCCTGTCTAAAAAATAATTGTCAAGGGATATGGCTTTGGGCCTGAGACCGTTGACGCGAAGCTGAATAGACAATCTCTTGGAAAAAGTCGTCTTTCCCGAGGACGAAGGGCCGGAGATAAGAACGATTTTAATTTTATCTTTATTGTCGGTAATAGTATCGGCAATTTTTGCAATTTTTTTCTCATGCAACGCTTCCGACACTCTTATCATATCACCCATTTCACCAGACGAAACCTTGTCGTTTAGGGCTCCTACATCAGCGACATCCAGTACCTTTGCCCATTGTTCGGCTTCTCTGTATACCAGAAAAAGCTTCTTTTGATCCTGATATTCGGGAATTGAGTTTTGAGTATATATATCGGGATAACGGAGTATAAAACCTGGTTCATAATATTCCAGCTCAAAATATTTAAGGTATCCGGCGGATGGGACCATGCTTCCGTAAAAATAATCGTATACCCACCCGCACTTATATACGTCTATAGTATCGCTTTTCAAATATTTAAGCAGCCTTAACTTGTCGTTTTGCCCGTATCTCCTGAAGAACTCCGCCGCTTCCTTTAAACTTATCGTCAGCTTTTCAAATGGAGCATCGTCATTTATTATCTTCTGCATCCTCTCACGTATCTGCGCTATATCATCCTTATTAAGCTTTTTATTTTTGTATATTTCCCCATAAAGTCCCTTATTCAACGAATGTTCAACGGATATGGTACAGCCCGGGAATACCTCCATAGCAGCCCTTATAAGCACAAAGGACAAACCTCTTGCGTAAATCCTTCTTGCCTCGTGTGATGACAATGTCAAAAACTCAACCTTTGAATCCCTGCTTAATGTATCGTTCAGCTCTTTCAAATCATTGTCAACTTTTGCGATAATTATATTTTTTTTATTCTCTTTATATAAACTCTTGATTAAGTCCAGCAGGCTTATACCTTTATCGCATTCTATCCTTTGACCGTTTTTTAGTTCAACATGTATTTTCCCCATTAAACATCCACCTTCTAAGCTATAATTATCAACATGATTCTATTATAAAATATACATCTGCAAAGCAACCTTTTTTTACTTTTTTATATATAACCTTCGATTCATAATATGAGCTTATGCTATTTTGAGCACTCATTCTGAGCACTCATTCGAAGATATATAACCTATTATATGACTACGACATTAAATTTATAAACATCTAACCCGTAATATAAAATATGCACTGCAAGGCTAAACCGATTTTTTTAAACCCCTTATATATTTTATATCCTTTCGACATATGCTGGATGCCCAGACAAAACCCGCTTTTTCATATACAGGCATGAGCGTCTCCAAAAGCTTTATTTTTACGACCGGGTCATCTGTAAGTATCATTACATTATTCAATTCCCTTATACAATGTATGTAATCACCTGATTTCAAGAATTCATCAGCAAGCATAAACCTTGCATCAGGATCGTATGGTTCCCCTTTCATTATAAAATTCATATAAATGGATTTTGCATATTCATGGGGCAGTTCATCTTTATTTTTCGTAAGAATTTCAAATACTTCATCCAGTAAATTACGCGGAACGCCGACATCGTCCTCCTCCCAGTAACTATAGCCCGACGCTGCGATAGGTACTGTTGCACATTTATAAAGGAGCTCCAGACCCTCTTTTTTGTTTTCATCAAGCAAGTATTTGCCCAGGATATAATAATGAGCGGCGTAATCAGGGGAAAAATTGATCGCCCTGTTTAGATACTTTTCCGCTTCTTTTGTGTGAGTATACAGCAGCTTTTTCCCAAGCATGCATAAAAGCTGTACGGCAAATGGATCCCTCTTTAATATAAGAGAATCCAAAGCATCTTCATCTTTTGCTTTCTCTATGAGGTCCAAATCAAAATCAAACAATGACGATACGCTGCCTATCTTGTCTATGCACTCCTCATATTCTTCTCTCGTTCCCTCCACCATATACTCATCGGGGTATAAAAGAGCCTTATATTCCTGTATAAGGCAATTATATATAAAATTATCGAATGTCGAGTTCAATATGACATAATTACAAGTTTCAGACAGCCAGAGCACTATATAATATTCTTCAGGATTTTCTCCATATTTTAAAAAGCAGAAGCAATCCCCATTCCCCAATCCTCCGAATGGGAACAGCCCGACTTCCATTTCGCCTCCGGACCTTAAATTATTGTTTATAAAATCTTCAGCCGAAAAGAACTCGCAGTTGCCTATCATATAACTATCGCCCAACTCAGTAATAAGAAGTTTATATGAATCAGGAAGATAGAAATTATACTTTCTTTCAAATTTTTCAAACCTCAGTTTCAAGATGCACATCTCCTTTTGTAAAAACACTTATGCATAGCAGTTATTAATACTATTCTATCATAATATCAGCCATGTTCTAAGCATAATTAAAATATTACCGGGTACATACAGATTATTTGAAGAATATTATGGAAAGAGCAATATGAGTTTATGTTATTTTGAATACTAAAAAGGGAAAATGGTTATATTAAATTTGCAAAACTTTGAAAGCGGGTGAAGCAATGCTTATTGTAATCGTAAGGTCAATTATATTATACATAGTCGTGCTCATAGTAATGAGGATAATGGGCAAAAGGCAGATCGGCCAGCTGCAGCCTTTTGAACTCGTGATAACCATAATTATATCCGAGCTTGCCGCGGTACCTATGCAAAATACCGGAATCCCTTTGCTCTATGGCATTATACCTATTGTAATATTGATGATTGCCCATATAATACTCTCCTTTGCCTCGCTGAAGAGCCTTAAAGCAAGAGCCGTCATATGCGGAAAACCAAGCATATTGATAGACCACGGCATCGTAAGAACCGATGAACTTGCAAAGCTGTATTTTAATATAGATGATCTTTTGGAACAGCTCAGGGTAAAGGGTTACCCAGATATACAGGATGTTGAATTCGCAATACTTGAAACGAAAGGACAGCTGAGCGTTATACCAAAATCAATGAAAAGGCCTGTGACACCAAAGGATATGAATTTGAACATCGAGCAGGAAAGGCTTCCTATAACATTGATAATAGATGGCAAAGTGGTACGGGAAAACTTAAAAATTGCCAAACTGAATGAAAATGACATCAGGAAAAATTTAAACAACAGCGATATATCCGATTTTAAGCAAGTGCTTTTTGCAGGTCTGGATTCATCCGGAAAGTTCTTCTTTCAGAAAAAATAAAGGGAGGGAAAATCATGAAAAAATTTATAATGTCAATGGTCATCCTTGTAATAATATTGACTTTTAGTGTTGCTATAATAATATATTTTAAAAATACGTCCAACCAGCTCTCCTTATCCGTACAAAAAACGATGAAACTCGTATCTGAAGGCAAATGGAACGATGCTGAAACAAGCATCGACGATCTGGAAGGCAAATGGGACAAAACAGAAAAAATATGGGCAACCCTAACAGATCATATAGAAATGGATAACATAGAATTGTCCATGAAAAAATCAAAGCAGTATATAAATACAAAGGATGTACCCCTTGCCCATGCGGAACTAAACAGTTTAAGGTTTATGGTGGAGCATATTTACGGCAAAGAGATATTTAATTTAAAGAATATTTTATAGCCATCATTTCAAGATCTTTTTAACGAAATCCCTTACTTTATTTTTAAGTCCCAGACCCTCGGATATATCCTTGCTTAACATACCCGTGCCGCTTACGAATTTACCGCCCCTTTTAGTTAATACACTTGATATGCTTTTTAAAGCCGCATTTCCACTTCCAAATGAAGTGATTACAAATGCAGCCGTCTTTTTACCCTTTACGCCGTTTATATCGACCAGATAACTGTTGACTGCAGGAGGAGCCTGCACGCCAAAAACCGGGCTTACTATGATTATGATGTCGTACCCGCTTACATCCAGATCGGCATTGAGAATGGGGACTTCTCTTTTAAATGTCGCCATTATTATTTTTTTTATTGTGCCTTCTTCCTTCAACGGCTGAATTGTTTCATATTTGACCTGTGCTCTATTTCTATTTTTAAGCATCAAGCCTCCAATAAGTTTTGCAACATCTTTTGTTTGATTGTTTCCAGAATAATAAACAATTATCGCTTTCAATTTAACTATGTTTCCTCCAAATATATGTAGAATGCTTATATTTATTTTAAACTTAAATCCATAAACTTACAAATGTAAAATATTCCAAAGTCAAATATCAATTAAATTTAATATATGCACCCGTTACTTCAATTGCTATGAAAATACATGTCATAAATGTCATACGGATTGGAATTGCAGATACCTATTACTTCGATTCTTAAATTGAGCTTATGTTATTTTGAATGTTCATTCGTCACTCAAAATAACATAAGCCTATTTATGCCTGATTTCAAATTGCGAATTGAAGTACCCATTAATAGACTATTGACTATTGTTAAGAATTGGTTAATAATAAAATTGATAGCCGATAGTCCCGGTGGGACTATTGATGTCCAGCAATGTTTTGCAAAATTTATTTATAAGGAGAGGATACAATGCCACTTGTAACTTCAAAAGAAATGTTTAAAAAAGCTTACGAAGGAAAATACGCAATCGGAGCTTTTAATGTTAACAACATGGAAATCGTACAGGGAATAATTAGTGCTGCAAAAGAGGAAAACGCACCGGTAATACTTCAGGCTTCTGCCGGAGCGAGAAAATATGCAGGCCCCATATACTTAAAGAAACTTGTTGAAGCAGCAGTTGAAGAATCGGGTCTTCCTGTAGTTCTGCACTTAGACCATGGTGATAGTTTCGAGCTTTGCAAATCCTGTGTAGATGGTGGATTTACTTCCGTCATGTTTGACGGATCAAAGCTTCCATTTGAGGAAAACATCAGGATTACAAAACAGGTTGTTGAATATGCACACGCCAAAGGTGTCGTCGTCGAAGCCGAGCTCGGAAAGCTTGCAGGAATAGAAGATGCAGTCAATGTCAAGGCGGAAGATGCTATTTTTACAGACCCGAATCAGGCTGCAGAATTTGTACAGAGAACCGGAATCGATTCCCTTGCAATAGCTATCGGAACAAGTCACGGAGCATATAAATTCAAAGGCGAACCAAGGCTCGATTTTGCAAGATTGGAAAAGGTTCAAAAGTTGCTGCCTAACTTCCCAATAGTACTTCACGGTGCATCATCGGTACCGCAGGAATTTGTTGAACGCTGCAATAAATACGGCGGAAATCTCCCCGGAGCAAAGGGCGTTCCTGAAGAGATGCTCAGGAAAGCCGCATCGATGGCTGTATGCAAGATAAACATAGATACTGATTTAAGATTGGCAATGACATCTACTGTAAGGAAACATTTTGTTGAACATCCTGAGGATTTTGACCCGAGAAAATACTTGGGCGAAGCAAGAGAAGCCATTAAGCAGATTGTAAAGCACAAGATAAGGGACGTACTTGGCTGCAACAATAAAGCATAAAATACGGCAGATTAATAGATAAAACTCGATAACAGGCGGGCTTCCAGAAATGCGGTGAAGTCCGCCTGTTATTTTTATGAGCCTTAAAAAGGATTATCCGATTTTATGAAGAATATACAAATTATAAGTTTACCATACAATCTTAAGGAAAGCCGGCGAAAATATGGCGATTTCGAAGATAACGGCACAGGGAAAAATAAATACAGACAATATCTCAAATAAAAAAGTAAGCTCCGGTTTTAAAGAGCAGTTCAGCAACGCGTTTAAAAAAGAAACCGACAAGCAGCTTGAAAAGCTGCTTCATAGTATAAAAAAGAGCGGAAGGGAGATAATCGAGTCTCAGAGCATAACATCCGTGCATAAATATAAAGAAGAAATAAAAGAATATCTTTCCTTCGTGCTAAAAGATGCATACCGGGTGGCAAAGCTTCGCAGCATGTATAATGGAAACTCTTCTACAATTGTTCAAATAATCAATAAGGAGCTTGACAAGCTTACCCAAACGGTACTCTCAGAAGAAAAAGGTACTCTCGCCGTCGCAAATATGATAGAACATATAGAAGGCCTGCTTGTAGATATTTACAAGTAAGCCTTGTTGATATGGCACATCAAAATTATTCGAATAATATCATGGAAAGGCTTTAGAGCCTGCTGATGCAGCTTATATGTCCTTCATTGTAAGGGAAATCCTCTTTCTTTCGGCATCTACTTCCAAAACTTTAACCTTTACAATATCTCCAACCTTTACGACATCCAGCGGGTGCTTTACAAATCTGTCTGCAAGCTGAGAAATATGTACGAGCCCATCCTGGTGAACGCCTATGTCCACAAAAGCTCCAAAATCCGCGACATTCCTCACTGTCCCATTTAAAATCATTCCGGGTTTAAGATCGGATAGCTCAATCACTCCTGTCATAAATATAGGTTTTGGCAAGCCTTCTCTCGGGTCCCTCCCCGGCTTTTTAATCTCCTCTATGATATCCTTGAGCGTGGGAACACCTGTATTTATTTCACCGGCAAGCTTGTCAATACCTATCAAGCCTACGTATGAGTCTATCATCTGCAAATTTCTATTCCTGACATCATCCTTTGTAAAACCCAATCTCAATAAAAACTTTTCGGCGGCGCCATACGATTCAGGATGTACGGCCGTATTGTCAAAAACATTTTTGCTTTCCGGAACTCTTAAGAAGCCCGAGCATTGTGTAAATACTTTTTCTCCAAGCCTCTTTACGTTTATTATTTCTTCCCTGCTTTTAAATTTGCCGTTTTGCTCCCTGTATTCCACTATATTCCTGGCGATAACGCTGTTTATACCGGATACATATTGAAGAAGCGACGCCGATGCGGTATTGAGGTCTACTCCGACATTGTTGACTGCATCTTCCACAACTCCCCTCAGGGAATCATCCAGCCTTTTGGGAGCAACATCATGCTGGTACTGCCCTACGCCGATGGATTTAGGATCTATCTTTACAAGCTCGGAAAGAGGATCCTGAAGCCTCCTCGCTATGGATATCGCACCTCTTAATGATACGTTGACATCGGGATATTCCTTTGATGCAAGCTCCGACGCCGAATAAACCGACGCCCCTGCTTCGCTTACTATGCAATAGCATACCTTTTTCCCCAATTCGGATATCAGAGCGGATATCATCTGTTCTGATTCCCTTGAAGCAGTCCCGTTTCCAAGAGATATTATGTCCACATTATATTTTTCAATAAGTTCCCTAAGCTTCTTTTTAGCTCCCTCGACATCATTCTGAGGAGCAGTCGAATACACCGTCGCAGTGTCTAAAAGTTTACCCGTATCATCCACCACGGCCACCTTGCATCCGGTCCTGAATCCAGGGTCAAAACCCATCACCACTTTCCCTTTTATAGGCGGCTGCATCAGCAGGCTGTGAAGGTTGGCAGCAAAAATTTTTATGGCCTGTTCTTCACCCTTGTCTGTCAGTTCCGCTCTTATTTCCCTTTCTATGGAAGGTGCAATAAGCCTTTTATAGGCATCATCGCAGGCAAGTTTTACATATTTTGTGGTTAACGATTCCGTCTTGCTTAAAATCTGTCCATAAAGCTTTTGCATTATCGCATCTACCGGAGCATCTATTTTGACTGATAAAAATTTTTCTTTTTCACCCCTGTTTATCGCAAGAATTCTATGGGGAGCAATCCTTTTTACCGGCTCATCAAATTTATAATACATTTCATACGGAGATTTTTCGTTTGTCTTCAATCCCTTCGATACTAACGTGCCGTCCCTGTATGTAATGTCCCTTATATATTTTCTGTATTCCGCATTATCGGATATCATTTCAGCTATTATGTCTTCCGCGCCCTGCAGGGCTTCATCCATCGTATGTATGCCTTTCTCTTCGCTGATATATGGCGATGCAATATCTTCTATTCCGCCTTCAAATACATTTTGAAGCAGAAGAATATTCGCCAGCGGTTCCAATCCTTTTTCTTTGGCAATAGTTGCCCTCGTCCTTTTTTTCGCCTTATAAGGCCTGTATAAATCCTCGACTTCTGTAAGTATTTCAGCTGATTCAATCTTCTTTTTCAGGTCATCCGTAAGCTTCCCCTGCTCATCTACAAGCCTGATTACTTCCTGCTTTCTGCTTTCCAAATTTCTGAGGTATGAAAGCCTTTCTCCAAGCTTCCTCAAAACGATGTCGTCGAGTCCGCCTGTTCTTTCCTTCCTGTACCTTGCGATAAACGGTATCGTATTTCCCTCGTCTATCAGCGCAACAGTATTCTGAACCTGTTTTTCATTTATATTAAGCTCTTTTGCAAGCTGCTTAATGATGCTTTCCATTGGATTTTCCCCCCGTAGTACTTTTTGTATTTTCATCTTCGAGCAATATTATGCAATGCCCCTGGGTGCAATAGACGCCTGCCTGCTTGAACTGCGTAAACTTAAGCTCAGGCAATCCCAATTCGACATTCGGTATGTTTACGATCCCGATGTCGCTTTTGCATACGGGGCATCTGGCATATTTGCCGCTGAATTCCTTGTCGATGACTTCCACAAGCTCATCTATATTTTTCACATATCTTATCATATATTCACCTGCTCATGCGCCATTCTTCATATAATTTTGGTACACTCATTTGTAAAAAGATGTATATTTTATATTAGAAGACATTATTTAAAAATAACATATTTTATTACTGCCGGTATTTCACGCAAAAATCCGAAAATCTCCCGGCCGTAATAATCGCGGACAAATACGCCGGAATAACTTGCTCTTATTTTTTTGTCTGCAGCCATAATGGACGCCCTTTTAAGATGGTATTTATTGGATACGATAACGGCGGTTTTTAAATTGTATTCATCCATTTTTTGCTTTGAAAATTTTATATTCTGGACTGTGGAAATCGAATCGTCTTCAATTATTATTTTTGATTCATCTATCCCCCTGCTCAAAAGATACCTTTTCATGGCTTCAGCTTCCGTTATAAGCTCGCCATTGCCTCTGCCGCCCGAAACGATTATATATTGTCCAAATCCCTGACTGTACAAACGTACCCCCTCGTCAAGCCTTGCATTTAAAAATGGGCTTGGCAGCGTACCGTAAACCCTGCACCCGAGTATGATTATGCAATCGGATCTGACTGCCATGGCCTTAACTCCGAAGCTGTATATTTTTATACCTGTAAATATGGCTACAGCTACAAAAAAAGACAATATATATAACAGGGCACATATAATTTTTTTCATAAATAACCCACCTTAAAGGAGGGGTGTATATTTCTAAAATAATTTATATGCACCCCTCCAGCAGACTTTAAAATAATTATACCTTAAAAAGGCTATTTATAAAACTTTTTTATCGCATTACAAACAAAATCCACTTCATCCTCCGTTATTTCAGGATAAATTGGCAGAGCAATTATCTCCTTTGATACCCTTTCCGCAACAGGAAAATCCCCTTCCCTATATCCCAAGTAGCTGAAACATTTTTGCATATGAAGGGGCATAGGGTAATATATGCTATAACCTATCTCATTTGACTTAAGGTAGGATGCAAGCTCATCCCTTTTTTGTGCCAGTATATTATAAACATAATAGACAGCCCGCTGCTCGCCTTTGACCCTTGGTATCTTTACATACGGGCAGTCCGACAATCTTTCAGTATACCATTTTGAAACCGTATTCCTCTTTTTTATGGCTTCATCTATATATTTTATCTTTACAAGCAATATGGCAGCCTGAAGCGTATCCAGCCTTGAATTATATCCTATATGGTCATAATGATATTTTTTGCTTGCCCCATGGACTCTATAGCTTCTTGCAAGATTTGCCAGCTCTTCATCATTTGTAACTATCATCCCGCCATCGCCATAGCATCCTAACGTCTTGGTCGGGAAAAACGAAAATATGCCAAAGTCGCCGATCGTCCCCGAATGCCTGTATTCGCCGTTTTTACCTTTCCACTTCATTCCAAAGGCTTCGGCGGCATCCTCAAGTACCCGCAGATTATATTTTTGTGCTATGGCTGAGATCTTATCCATATCCGCCATCTGGCAAAAAAGATGTATCGGAATTATTCCTGCAGTATTTTTATTCACTTTTTCCTCGATTTTATTAGCATCTATATCGAATGTATCCTCATCGATGTCTACAAATACAGGTTTGCCTCCGTTTCTTGCAACGCAAGAGCTGGATGCGAGGAACGTAAATGGAGAAGTTATAACCTCCTTACCGTCCTTGAAATCCAGTATATCCGAGGCAATTACAAGAGCATCGCTGCCCGAGGCTACACCTACTGCATATTTTGCTCCTGTATACCTGCAGACGGCGGACTCAAATTCGGATACTTCCTTCCCGAGTATAAACGCCCCGCTATTTATTACGCTGTGCATCGCATCGTCAAATTCCTGTTTTTTCTCATTATACTCCCTTGTAGGAGTGAAAAATTTTACCTTCAAATCCACACCATCCTTTCAGAGTTATTTCAAAAGCTTTTCGGCGCACTTTATAAGCTCCGTAACGACATATTCCGCATTTTCAAGGGATAGAGTCGAATAAAGCGGAAGCGTTATTTCATTTTCATACTGCTTGAAGGCATTCGGATAATCATCTATGGAATATCCCATGCCTTTATAGAATGTGAACATGGGAAGCGGTACAAAATGAACATTTGTAGCAATCCCCATATCTGCAAGCATTTGAATAAGTTTATTCCTTTTATCTTCGTTAAATCCCCTTATTCTCAAAGGATACAGATGGTAGCTTGTAACCGTGCCCCTGTCATCTTTTTCAAACGGCAGTATTGCCCAATCCTTATCTGACAAATGCTCCGAGTACAATTTGAATATCTGCTCCCTCTTTTTGAGCATGGATCCATATCTTTCAAGCTGGGCGATACCTATCGCCGCCATTATATCGGTCATATTGCATTTATATCCGTCGGTAACAATATCATACCTCCATGCGCCGGCCTTCATTTTCGAAAATGCGTCTTTCGTCTGCCCATGAAGCGAATTCAATTTGAATTCCCTTCGCAAATCATTAAAACCTCTGAAATTATTATTGTTGTATGTTATGGCTCCGCCTTCGGCAGTAGTCAGGTTCTTAATGGCATGGAACGAAAACACGTGGAAGTCAAACTGACCTCCCACTCTCTTTCCCTTGTATTTCGCCCCGAATGAATGAGCTGAATCAGACATAAGTATTATATCTTCCCTGCCCTTTGCCTTAATAACTTCCCTGACGGAATCATAATCGACGGGAACCCCTGCAAAATCCACTGTCGTAATAACCTTGGTCTTGGGAGAAATTGCATCGTATAGTTTTTGCTCATCGATAAGAAAGCTGCCTTTTTTTACATCCACAAATACGAGCTTCGCCCCTCTGTGAGTTGCCGAACTTGCCGTCGCAGTATACGTATAGGCAGGAGTTATTACCTCATCTCCCTCCTTAACGCCCATTATCCTTAAAACAAGTTCAAGGCCCGCCGTACAGCTCGAAACGGTAACAGCTTCATTCACACCGCAGTACTGCTTGATTTTCTCCTCAAACTCGGCATTTTTGGGACCCGTTGTAATCCAGCCCGACTTTAAAACTTCCACGACAGCATTTATTTCCTTCTCCGTTATATCCGGAGGTGAAAACGGTATATTATTTGGTTTCATATTGAACCACCTTTCGTCTGATTAATATATTTTCTTGCATGGAAGAACCCTGTATCCTTTGTTATATGGATTCCTCCTGTTCTTTTTATTTCATTTGCTAAAAAATCATATAGATTTTTCAGTTTCTCTCCTGTAAGTATCCGCCTTATTCTTCCCGATATAGAAAAAATATAGTCGATGATCGGTCCCGGTTCGCCTACGATAAGGCTGTCTTCATATCTTTTCAGCTCTGCATCCTTAAAAAACTTATTTATCATTTCCATGCCGTTTTCCAGCTGGAACCTTTCGGTATGTTCGAAACTTTTGAGAACTTTTATATCAGGTACGAGCGTTTCCGCTATGTCCTTCATTTCTTTCATATGGTTTTTCCCCACCGTCGACGCAAAAAAATTCCCTTCATTTTTGAGAACCCTGTAAATCTCCGATAAGGCCCTGTCGATATCATGCACATGATACAGCATGTGGTTTGCTATTACAACATCGAAACTCTCATCGGCATATGGTATCGACTGTGCATCCACCACATTGAAATTGAAGTCCGGCGAGTTTCCCTTCAGTGCTTTTTGCGCATCCTTCAGCATGCCGCGGGAAAAATCGGTAAGTGTTATATCCCATCCTTCCGGTATCCTGTCGATGTTTTTAACCCATAAACTTGCATCGCCGCATCCGAGTTCGAGTATGCGTGCATCTTCCGGTATATCCATCTGTTCGAAAAACCATCTCATCCAGCCGTATTTATTGGTGCTGTACAGCTCGTGGATCCTTATCCTCGCCCTCAGGTTCGAAGCATTCTGGTACTGCTCCATCCAGTTTTTATCGCTGTTTATCACGTTTATAATGTTTATGAACTTTTCCCAGTTTAAAATGTTATCTTTATCCAACATGTTCAATGTCTCATCGATAGCACTTTTAACCATATGCATATGGTATATTTTCTTATCTATTATATCCCTTTGTATCTCAAGAGACTTTTTAAAATCGTTATCGTTCAAATCATACTTGAGGACATTTGAAATATCATCTAAAGACAAACCGATAAACTTGAGAGTCAATATCTTCTGGAGCCTTGCAAAATCCTGTATGTTATATAATCTCCGGTTTGAACCGCTGCGATAGCTGGGCTTTAAGAGCCCGATCTTATCATAAAACCTTATGGTCCTCTGGGTTACGCCCGATTTTTTTGCAAATTGCCCTATCGTAAACATCGTGCCATTTTTTTCTTCCAAACCGACCACCCCTACATATTGTATTTTAACACTTAACGTTACGTCAAATGCAATATTTTTTTGAAACTTCAATTACCAAAAGTATATATAGATATCAAAATAGGGTATACATTTTTATATTTGAAAATATTATGGAAAAAGCATCACAGCTAACAGCAGCAATAATATTCCTCAAATAATTTATATATACCCCTCAAAAATAATGGCCGTATTCCTATTAATTTTCTATTATATCAAGTTTTCCAAAAGCAACGTCTGCCTTGATAGTAATGTATGGTTCGTTCTCCTTGTACGCTTTTGTTTTATAAACATACTCTCCAAAGCTTAAATTAGTACCATCCGGAAAATGTATACTTGAAAAAGCGACACTTGCTTTTATAACGATTGGCATGTCGGCACTGATCTTCATTGTACTGCTTCCAAATACAGTATTATATTCAATCGTTTTATAATCGTCAAATTTCACATTGCGAAGATCGATCGTGCTGTTACTGAATACGGTATTATATTCATTTTGGATATTTGAGCTTTTTATGTCGGTGTTGCCAAAAATAACATTATTCTTGCCGCCTACGCTGAAACCCCCGACTATTAACGATAATCCCCAGTAAACCAGCACGAAGCCGAATGCAATCCTCATTATAGGTATGTTTATATGCATAGTATGTTTTATAATAAATGCAATCCCTACGACTATGAACAGCAATCCCCAGAAATAAGTATCAAATGGTCTCATCAATTCACTCCCTCGGATATGACTTTTTATTGGATTGTTACTTTAATTTATTCTATATATTTATTATTTCTCCTGCATGTAAAAAAAATCCCGTGATTATTATTAATCCGGGATTCCCATATTTATATTTTACTATTCTTCACTCTATATTCTTTTCTTCATTCGATGTAGTCTGCCATTTTAAATAAGCATTTATAAACTCATCTATTTGCCCGTCCATAACAGCATTTACATTCCCTGTTTCATAGCCGGTCCTGTGATCCTTTACAAGTGAATAAGGCTGGAATATATACGACCGTATCTGACTTCCCCAACCTATCTCCTTTAATTCACCCGCAAGGTCTTCTATTTTTTCCTTATGCTCCTGCTCCTTAAGCTGTATAAGCTTTGATTTCAGCATCTTCATGGCTGTTTCCCTGTTTGCATGCTGGCTTCTCTCATTCTGGCATGTGACAACAATCCCTGTAGGCAAATGCGTTATCCTTATGGCAGATTCAGTCTTATTCACATACTGGCCTCCTGCGCCGCTGGACCTGTATGTGTCCACCCGCAAATCTTCAGGCCGTATTTCAACATCCTGCTCAGGTCTGAGCTCCGGAAGCACTTCACACGATGCAAAAGACGTATGCCTTTTGCCTGCCGCATCAAAAGGCGACAACCTTACCAGCCTGTGGACTCCCTTTTCGGATTTAAGATATCCATAGGCATTTTCCCCTTTTACCATAAGGGTTACGCTTTTAATACCTGCTTCCTCGCCTTCCAGATAGTCAAGAGTTTCCACCCTGAAGCCCTTTTTCTCAGCCCATCTTGTATACATCCTCAAAAGCATGGATACCCAATCCTGCGCTTCGGTACCGCCTGCACCGGCATGAAGGGTGAGTATCGCATTGTTTTTGTCATAATCGCCTGAAAGCAGAGTCTCTATCCTGAAATTCTCCAAATCGTCGATAAGGCTTTTATACTCCATATCTATTTCCGAAATCAGGCTCTTGTCATCTTCACTTTCGCATATCTCCATCAATACTTTGAAGTCTTCAAATCTGCTTTCAAGGGACTTCATCCTCTCCAGCTTTGTTTTAAGTGATTTTGAAACCTGAAGTATGTTTTGAGCCCTTTCGATATCATTCCAGAAATCCGGCTCCGCCATTTTAAATTCATAGTCCTTTATCTGATCTTCAATTTTGGGGACGTCAAAGAGAAGCCCTCAATTCTTTTAGTGTATTTTCAATCGTTCCTGTTTCCATTTCATATTTTTCAAGTTCTACCACTGTCATCATCCTTTCAATCACACGACTTTTTACACTTTATTCGCCGCTATGCATTTCTTCCGCAGCAATATTTATATTTCTTGCCGCTACCGCATGGGCACGGGTCATTTCTCCCTATCTTCTTTGGTTTCACAATAGGTTTCCTTTTCTCAGTTTCACCATGGTTTGCCTCGATAGGCTCTGCAACCCTCTCACGTTCAGGAGCCCTTTCTATCCTCACATGGAACAATGTCTTAACGGTTTCCTCTTTTATATTATATATCATTTCGTCAAACATAGAGCTGGCCTCGAACTGATATTCCTGGACAGGGTCCCTCTGTCTGTAAGCACGAAGCCCTATTCCCTGTTTCAGCTGATCCATCGCATCTATATGATCCATCCATTTTGTATCTACGGAACGGAGGAGAACGACCCTTTCGATCTCTCTCATCTTCTCGCTTGTAAACTCCTCTTCTTTTTCATTATACAAATGAGCAGCAATTTCATACAGTTTGCTCTTTATGTCCTCTTTTGAAATACCCTTTAACTCTTCTTCGGACAAACTATCCTTCGGAAGAAAAATATCGTTGCAATACCTTAAAATTCCCTTGATGTCATAATCGTTATAGTCCTTGCCTCCTCCTGTATGAGCATCTACTATTGCAGATATGACATCCTGCATCATAAGGAGCATCTGCTCTTTAAGATCGGCACCCTCAAGCACCTGGCTCCTCTGGGCGTATATGACCTCCCTTTGCTGGTTCATTACATTGTCATATTGCAGAAGGCTTTTACGCGTATCCAGGTTATTGCCCTCAACCTTCTTTTGAGCATTTTCTATAGCACCTGAAAGCATCTTGTTTTCAATGGGCTGATCCTCTTCAAGGCCCAGCCTGTCGACTACGGCTTTTATTTTATCCGAGCCGAAGAGCCTCATCAAATCGTCTTCAAGGGATATATAAAATCTCGACTCACCCGGATCTCCCTGACGTCCGGAACGCCCACGCAGCTGATTGTCAATACGCCTTGCCTCATGCCTCTCGGTCCCTATTATCTTTAATCCTCCGAGTTCAACCACGCCTTCTCCGAGTTTGATATCTGTTCCACGGCCTGCCATGTTTGTAGCAATCGTGACCATGCCCTTTTCACCTGCATGGGAAATAATCTCAGCTTCTTTTTCATGATACTTGGCATTTAAAACCTGGTGAGGTATCCCCTTGTGCTTCAGCATGTCCGATAGGAGCTCCGATTTTTCTATGCTTATTGTTCCGACAAGCACAGGCTGCCCTTTTTCATGGGTCTTTACAATATCGTCGACTATCGCCTTGAACTTGCCCTTCTCTGTCTTGTAAACCATATCCGGATAATCTTTTCTTATCATAGGTTTATTCGTCGGGACTACAATAACATCAAGGCCATATATGGTCCTGAATTCTTCCTCTTCCGTTAAAGCCGTACCTGTCATGCCTGAAAGTTTCTTATACATTCTGAAATAATTCTGGAATGTAATCGTCGCAAGCGTTTTTGATTCTCTTTCAACCCTTACATGCTCTTTTGCCTCAATTGCCTGATGAAGCCCATCGCTATATCTTCTTCCGAACATCAGCCTTCCTGTAAACTCGTCGACTATTATTACCTCTCCGTTTTTTACAACATAGTCGATATCGCGCTTCATGAGATTGTGGGCTTTCAGCGCCTGTATAACATTGTGCTGTATCTCCATATTTTCAGCATCGGCATAATTCTCCAGATTGAAAAACCTTTCAGCCTTCTTTACACCGCTGTCTGTAAGGGAAACGGCATTTGACTTTTCATCTATCTCAAAATCGTCTTTATTCTTAAGAGTCATTACAAATGAATCTGCCAATTTGTAAAGCTCCGTCGATTTTTCACCAACGCCTGAAATAATAAGAGGGGTCCTGGCTTCATCGATGAGTATTGAGTCAACTTCATCAACTATTGCAAAGTTTAATTCTCTCTGAACCATTTCCTTCTTAAAAATTACCATGTTATCCCTTAAATAGTCAAACCCGAATTCGTTGTTCGTACCATATGTTATATCCGAATCGTATGCCTTTTTTCTATCCTCCGGAGTCATATCGTGCACGATGCATCCAACCGTAAGCCCCAAAAATTTATAAATCTGCCCCATCCATTCGCTATCACGCTTTGCAAGGTAGTCGTTTACGGTTACTATATGGACGCCTTTGCCTTCAAGAGCATTCAAATATGCTGGAAGCGTGGCGGCAAGCGTTTTGCCTTCACCTGTTTTCATTTCGGCAATACGGCCCTGGTGAAGCACTATGCCTCCCAACAGCTGAACACGGAAATGAGTTTGGCCGAGAGTCCTCGTGGCAGCTTCCCTCACGACAGCAAAAGCCTCAGGAAGAATGTCATCAAGAGTTTCCCCATTGTCCAGCCTTTGCCTGAATGTATCCGTCATTCCCCTCAATTCCTCATCGCTCATTCCAGCAAAATGATCCTTTAAATCATCTATTCTATTTACAATAGGAATAATTCTCTTTATTTCCTTCTGGCTGTAATTTCCAAATATCTTCTCAAGTATATTAGCCATTTTATCACCTCTTATTTATTGGTAAACCAAAAAATGCAGACATTAATTCTATCTTATCACTAATAAATTATAACATTGATATTTTTTTTTATCAATGCAACCCCTGTAGAAATCCTGTATATCAATATTATTTGAAAATATTATTCCTGATATTTAAAAAGCCCAACTCTCGTTGGGCTGCTTCCTTTAAAATTCCGGCTCTATAAGTCCGTATCTGCCGTCTTTTCTTTTATAGACCACATTTACCTCTTCAGTTTCAGCATTTAAAAATACGAAGAAGCTATGGCCTAAAAGATCCATCTGCAGAATTGCCTCATCTACAGGCATAGGCTTTATTGCAAATTTTTTAGTCTTTACAACTTCCGAAGCGTAATCCTCTTCTTTTTCCGTATCATGTTCATCAGTTATTTTAAATGAATTCGCTCTGAGTTTCCTTTCAAGTCTCTTTTTATGTTTGGTTATCTGTCTGTCGAGTTTATCAACGACCTTATCTATAGAGGCATACATATCATCGGTGGATTCTTCTCCTCTTAAGATAACGCCATCAAAAGGGATGGTAACCTCAATTATATGACTATTTTTCTGGACGCTCATAGTAACCTGAGCCTCCACCTGCGGTTTAAAATACTTGTCTAATTTTCCTATCTTTTTGATAACAGTATTCTTTAATGCATCTGTCACATTGAAGTTTTTACCGATAACTGTAATCTTCATAAAATCCAACCCCTTTCTTATTGTTTCATTACTTTGATTATTATTATATATTTTATATGATTTTGTTAAATATGTCTATACCCATGCGCAGACAGAATATATCAAAATTGTTTGAAATAATATTTTTCAAACATAAAATATACATTCCCGGTATCCGAATGTTCGCCTGTGGATATGTTATTATTCATTCTGTGGATAATGTGGATATATCTGTGCATAACTTGTTTTCCCTGCCCTTGCGCTGTGAATTATATGTGAATTTTGTGTTATCATTTTTACATATGAGAACACAAAACTCTATGCACCATTATCCACATAATGAATATATAAATAAAATCGACAAAACTTCCCATAATCAAACATTATTTCTGCATATTTTATATAATATCTTTTTTATACTGTCACAGGACAGATGATAGCATTCCATCAATTTTTCTATGCTGACACCTTTTTTATACATCAAATAAATCTCATGGTTTCGCTCGTCCATGATAAATCTTGTCCCGTTGAGTTCCCCCCATGCCGCTCTGTTTTCAGAACTCCTGGGGATATATATCAATTCCCCCTGCACATATTTTTGAAGTTCGGCTAAAAGATCAGGCGGGAGAATATCCCTTCCATTTTTGTAACCCACTAATGAAAACCTCCTTATTTAATAGATCGTTATTTGAAAAATTACCGAAAGCTTCCATTGTTTTCACCTCCTTAAAAATGAATACAAAAATCCCGTGGACTAATAGCCATCCACGGGATAATCCGCAAAAATACAAAAGCACGGGATAACCACCGTGCTTTAATAAACTTGACTCTAAAACTAACAATTAAAGGTACGCCCTATATTTAATCATTCAAGTGATGGTTATTGAAAAATGTCGGAAGGCAACACAAAGAAACCTGATATACAGGCTTGAATCAAACCCTCCAACCGATATTATATTATAACTCCAACACCTCATCTAAAACAATCGATACTAATTCCATAATTCAACACCCCTTTCACAATGAATGGAAATAATTTCATTTATATTATATAGTAGACTGCATATAAAATCAATATTAAGATAGGGAAGGCAAAGGCCTTCCCTGCTTCTCCATTATCAGGCGGAGAACCACCTATCCTTTGAAATCATCTTTTAAGACCATCTCCTCTCGATAAGGATTCGCCAATAGAATGCATTCAATCTTGACTGACTATATTATCCTATATATTAAACACCGTTACAAGAGAAAGAATTTCTATAATAATTTTTTACACCGCATATGCAAAAATCTCCTGCATCATACATCCTTCAACAGATGTGACAACCTGCGGCGATGATAGATGTATAACTTGTGCAGGGGCCTTGTCATTGCCACATACAAAAGCTTGGCATCCAGCTCATTTTCTTTATAAACATCATCGTCTGCGTTTACAATCATTACGGCATCGAACTCCAGACCCTTTGAAAGGTATGACGGGACGATTACAAACCCTCCCTTGTATTGCTTTTCAGTACCTTTTATGATATACGGACCATCTTTAATCTTTTTTAAAAGTCCGAATATGTCCTCGCATTCATTCATAGTCTTGCATATTACAGCAATGGACTTATAATTATCTTCCCTTAAACTTTTAACCTTCGATTCTATATCCAAAGCAGTTTCTTCAACTGTTTCCCTTTTAATAATCCCGACTTTTTCTCCATGCCTTATTACAGGCCTTCCGGGAGGGAGATTTTTATCCTTGATGCGGCTTAACACCTTATTTGCAGCATCCATGATTTCGACTGTCGTCCTGTAACTCTGCTCCAGGTTCAAAAGCTGGCATTCTCTGTTTTCAAATGCATACTTGATAACATCATTCCAGTCCTTCACACCGCGGTAGCTGTGTATTCCCTGGCATAAATCACCGAGGATAGTAAAGGAGCTGTCCTTTATTATATTTCTTATTACATAGAACTGAAATACGCTGAAATCCTGCGCCTCATCCACCACTATATGCTTGACAGGAATTTTTTCGTCCATGCCATATATCCTGAATTTAATATATATTATAGGCGCAAGATCCTCGATTTCGATTGAGCCGGATCTTATTATATCTTCGCTGTACTTTCTTATCGGTTCTATATATTTTTCATCCACCCATTTTGAGCACAACCTGCCGAAAAGCTCCCCGTCCGTTATGAAACTCTTATAATATTTGAATGGATTTGCTTTCGATATACCGGCTATATATTCCTTAACGGCTTTTTTTGATATGGTCTCCAGATTTTTTATGGATTCATTCTTATAATCTATCGCATTTACAATGAGTTCATGCCTTTCCGCACAGTCCTCCATCGTGAATTTAAGGTTTTCGACTATAAAATCGCACTGATCCTGAAATTTTTGAACAAGCGAATCTTTTTTCCGTTTCAATGCATTGGTAAGGTGCTTTTTAATCTCTTTGACCCTCTTCATAAAGGGTTCATGCTTGTAATCCACCAAAAACAATCTGTTTATTTCTTCATATTTGAATATGACATTCTGCAATATCTTAAAATCCTCATGGGGTATAAAATCCTTCTCAATTATGGAAAGGTAATCATCAAGTATGTTTTTAAAAACTATGGAAGACTTAAGCTCCGAATCCTTCTTGATTATTTCATTATATTCTCTGTCTTTCCCATTCACAAATAATACAAGCTTTTCATTGCTGTCCCTTATTTTAAACTTGCCGCCTATAAGCTCCATGGCAAAGTCCTGAAATGTCGTCTGCTTTACCTTTTCAACGCCGAGCTCGGGAAGCACGCCGGATATATAGTTTAAAAACAATCTGTTCGGAGCTATTATCATAAAATTTTCAGGATTAAACCTTTTTTCGTAAGTATATATAAGATATGCAATACGGTGAAGGGCTATCGTAGTCTTGCCGCTGCCTGCAGCACCCTGTACGATCAGAGGTTTCCACATGTCCGCCCTGATTATCCTGTTCTGCTCCACCTGAATTGTCGATACAATATCCTTAAGGCGATTGTCGGCATTTGCTCCGAGGTAGGTTTGCAGAAATTCATCATTAGTCGTTATGTCTATATCAAATATCTCATTTAGCCTGCCTTCATCAATAGAAAATTGCCTCTTTAAGGAAAGCCGCCCCTTTATCTTTCCGTCAGGGCAGGTGTACGCCGCCTCGCCCAGCCTTGCCTCATAATAAAGATTTGCAACAGGTGCGCGCCAGTCGACGATGATAAGCTCCTGATCTTCATCGCGAATAAGCACCATCTTGCCTATATATAATCTCTCGGGAACATCCTTTCCGTCTTCTTTAAAGTCTATTCTCGCAAAATAAGGCCTCTTTCCGGCCATCTTTAAATTTTTAATCCTCAGATTGATTCTATCCTGAAGCATTGTATTGACCATAAGGCCTATATAACTTTCGCTGTCCGCAGAATCAAAGTGCCTTCTTCTTTTCGCAACATCCTCATCCATGTGCAGCTTTTCCTCTGCTGACGCATCAAGGCTCTTTTCTACATAATGCAGTGTATACTTTAACCTTTCAAGTTCCTCTTTATAGTCCGGATGCTTTGCCGCAGGCAATACATACACCTCCTGTTTATTTAGTTTCCCATCTGAACCTCGTCATGCCTGAAGCAATCTAAAACGTGGTCGTTTACCAAACCTGCCGATTGCATATATGCATAACATATTGTTGAGCCGACAAATCTAAAGCCTCTTTTTTTAAGCTCCATGCTCATCTTATCAGATTCATCACTTTTTGCGGGTACTTCGCTCAAATCCCTGAAATTATTCTGTTTCTGTTTTCCAGAGACGAACCTCCATATAAATTTATCAAAACTTCCAAACTCCTGCTGTATTTTAATAAATGCCTTTGCATTTGCGACTGCTGCTTCAATTTTTCTCCTGTTTCTTATAATCCCTCTATCCGATAAAAGATCATTTATCTTATCCTGATTATATCTTGCGACTTTCTCTAGATCAAAATTATCAAATGCCCTCCTATAATTCTCTCTCCTTTTGAGTATGGTAATCCAGCTTAGTCCTGCCTGCGCTCCTTCAAGTATAATAAGCTCAAAATGTTTTATATCATCGTGGACAGGTACTCCCCATTCCTTATCGTGGTATTCGATATATATCGGGTCATCTCCTGCCCATTTGCACCTTGCTTTCAATTTTCAACCTCCGGTATTTTAAACATGTACATATCTTATATTCTTCAAATAATATATACACAAATTTTAAATTTCGCTGTTTTCAAGTTCCCGTCTCAAAAAGTCAAGCACGTTCATGACAGCCCGGTTTCTTATATTCTGCCTGTTTCCGGCTATGTTCATTTTCTCCACCTTAACAACACCCTTAAAATACATGCCTGCATATACAAGCCCAACAGGTTTTTCAAAAGTTCCGCCTCCAGGCCCTGCAATGCCGGTAGTCGAAAGCCCTATATCCGTATTGGCTGTTCTTGCGATACCTTCCGCCATCTCACGGGCTGTTTCGGCACTTACCGCTCCATATTTTTTCAGCGTTTTTGCGCTGACTCCAAGCCTTCTCATCTTTGCATCGTTGCTGTACGTCACGGCACCTTCCATAAAGACATCCGATATCCCCGGATAATTTATAAGCCTCGATGCAAGCATTCCGCCTGTACAGGACTCCGCTACAGCTATCGTAAGCTTTCTATCGATCAGCATTTTTGCGACGACATCCCAAATCGGTGCATCTCCAGTCCCATATATATTATCCTTGAGCCTTTCCCTTATCTGCTTTTCGACAGGGGCTATAAGGCCCAATGCTTCGTTTTTGTCCCTGGCTTTGGCCGTTATGCGAAGTATGGCCTCCCCGTCCTTTGCATAAGGCGCAATCGTCGGATTTGTCTGGGAATCCATCAAATCCTTTATACTATCCTCCATATTGCTCTCGCCAACCCCCAGCACTCTTAAGACCTTTGAAACAAGCACCCCGTCTTGGTATTTTGAAAGATACGGCATTACTTCATCTTCAAACATGGGCGCCATTTCCTTGGGAGGACCCGGCAGCATTATAAATATCTTATTATTTCCCTCGATAGCGCATCCCGGAGCAGTACCGTTTGCGTTCGGAAATATTACGCATCCTTCCGGAAGGTATGCCTGTTTTCTGTTGTTATCGGTCATCTTTCTGTTCATATTCTTAAAATGCTTTTCGATCTTTTTAAGGGATTCTTCATGCAGGACCAATTTCCTGTTGAAAAATTTTGCTCCTATCTCTTTTGTGATATCATCTTTGGTAGGTCCGAGCCCTCCTGTGGCTATCACTATATCCGCTCTCTTAAACGCAATGTCAAGAGCATCCGAGAGCCTCTTCGGATTATCACCGACTACTGTCTGATAATATACAAAAACTCCATTATCTGCAAGCCTTCTTGCTATGTACTGCGCATTGGTGTTTACAATATCCCCCAGCAGGAGCTCCGTACCAACTGATAATATTTCAGCTCTCATTTATCTTTCCCTCCTTTGTTTATTTAACTTCACCTTACAAATCACTTTTACTCATCTTTAAATGTATGCCTGTATTTTTCCATGACTTCACAAAAAATATCGCCGTTTGAAGGCGGTGTATATGTTATCGCATTGGCCCCCGCCCTTATCGTCTCAAGTATGGTATTTTCATCCGGCCCTCCTGTTGCCATAATCGGCAAATCGGGGTATTCCGACCTTATCTTCTTTACGATCCCTGCAGTATTTTTACCGCCTGATACGTTGAATATCGTGGCTCCTGATTCAATCCTCGCCTTAAAATCTTCCTTTTCGGATACAACAGTCAGGACGACAGGTATATCGATAGTGTCCCTTACCTCTCTCAATACCTCATTTGACGTAGGTGCGTTCAGAACCACGCCTATCGCGCCCTGAAACTCGGCATCGAGCGCAAGGTTCACTACCCTTTTGCCCATGGTCAGCCCGCCTCCCACACCGCTGAACACCGGCACATCCGATGCCATTATGAGCGCATGGGTGATAATGGGCTGCGGTGTAAAAGGATATACGGCAATAACGGCGTCTGCGTTAATATTTCTAATAATGGCTACATCTGTAGAAAACACTATCGATTTTATACGCTTCCCAAATATTTTTATGCCGCTTGCCTCCCTTATGCACGACGGCATTTCTATCATATGGCTTCTCAATGTTCCCTTGACTTCTGGAATAAATTTGCTGCTCAAAATTCACACCACCTGTACATATTTACTTTTTATCCTCCGGCTATGTGTTAAAAAAGTGGCGCCGATTTTAATACATCATCCGCCAAACTATACGGCCTGCATATCATACAGATTTTTGTATATTCCGCCAAGCCTCAAAAGTTCTTCATGCTTTCCCATCTCTTTTATACGTCCCTTATTGATCACTATGATCTTATCGGCGTTCTTAATGGTGGAAAGCCTGTGAGCGATAATAATAGTAGTACGGTTCCTTGATATCTTGTATAAAGATTTTTGTATATACCTTTCCGTCTCGGTATCAATATTCGCCGTGGCTTCATCAAGCACAAGTATGGATGGTTTAAATGCTATGGCTCTTGCAAAGGACAAAAGCTGCCTCTGCCCAGACGAAAGCGTGCATCCCCTCTCCATAACCAATTCATTGAATTTCCCCGGCAGGTTTTTTATAAAATCATAAGCATTGGAATATTTAGCCGCATTGACGACCTGTTCGTCGGTTATATGCTTATTATCGAGCCTTATATTGTTTTTTATATCGCCTGAAAATATAAATACATCCTGCATGACTACGGCAATTGCACGCCTCAAATCTTTAAGCCTGATATCCTTTATATTCACGCCATCTAAAAGTATTTCCCCTTTTTGTATCTCATAAAACCTTCCTATGAGATTTATAATAGTGGACTTGCCAGAGCCTGTAGCACCTACAAAGGCCACGGTCTCACCCTTATTTACTTTGAAGTTTATATCCTTTAGCACCCAGTTCTTGTTATCGTATGAAAACCAAACATGCCTAAACTCGATCTCACCGCGTATGCGGGATATTTTAGTCCCTTTATCCATATCCTCAACGTCGCCGGCATCGTCCATGAGTTCAAACACCCTCTCGGCTGCAACTCCTGCAGATACGATAGTATTGTACATATCGGCAAGATCGCTTATGGGGGCGAAAAACTTTTTTGCATAAGTTACGAAGGCATATAAAACTCCTATCTCTATCTTCGAATTAAATATTCCGGGAATACAATACCATATAAGTATGCAGATTGCAAGAGAGTTTATAAGCTCTGAAGCCGGTTTGAACAGCGCCATAAGCTTCATCTCGAAAATGCTGGCCCTGTTGTATTCGTTGTTCAGCTTCTCAAACTCCCTGTATTTTTCCTTCTGCCGGTTAAATATCTGCACAAGCCTCATGCCGTATATATTTTCGGCTAGAAAGCCGTTTATGCTGGCAATCAGCCTCCTTATCCTCATAAAATTCCTTCTTGCCTTGTTTTTGTATAAAAATGTCACGATTATAATTATAGGTATCACGCTCATGCTCAAAAGCGTCAATTTTACATTCATATCCAGCATCACCACGATGATACCTATAAGCATCAATATATCCTTGAACAGAGACACTATTACACCTGAATAAAAATCATTGAGCACTTCCACATCGTTTGTTATTCTGGTAAGTATTCTGCCCGACGAGTTTTTATCAAAAAAAGACAGTGCCATCTTCTGCACGTGCGAAAACAGTTCCATCCTTATATCGAGTATTATCCTTTGCCCTAAAAAATTTAAAAGGTATGCCTGTATATAGTTAAAAACCCCTCCTGACAATGCTGCCGCCAAGTATAAAAGCCCCAGCAGCACGATGTTTACGACCGGCTTTTTTAAGGAAATATAATCATCGATAATAACTTTAGTAATATACGGGCTTGCAAGATCCGCAAGATTTATTAAAAAAGCCAGGAAAAGGCTTAAAAAAAGCAAACCCATATACGGTTTAAAATATGAAAACAGCCTTATGAATTTTTTATTTCTCATATAGCAGCTTCCTCCATCTGCTTGATATTTTTCTCAGCCATCTGTGCGCGATAAAGCTTGTAATATCTTCCTTTAAGATCCAAAAGCTCCTGATGGGTCCCTCTTTCTGCTATCATGCCATTCTCCATGAATATGATGATATCGGCGTTCTTTATGGCTGAAATCCTGTGGGATATTATAATGCCCGTTCTTCCTTTCAATATTTCTTTTATGTTTGTAAGTATAACCTCTTCAGTTTTTGTATCGACTGCTGAAAGACTGTCGTCAAGTATCAAAATAGAAGGCATTTTTATTATTGCCCGGGCAATCGAAACCCTTTGTTTCTGGCCGCCCGAAAGTGTGGCTCCCCTTTCTCCCACAATGGTGTTAAAAGCTTCGGGAAAGCTCATTATATTGTCATAGACATCAGACATCTTTGCCGCGTCCTCAATCTCTGATCGTTTATACGCATTTTCTCTAAAGAAGCTTATATTATCATCTATAGCGGCTGAAAACAAAAAATTATCCTGAGGGACATATCCTATATTTTCCCTTAATGTTGAAAGAGGTATATCGTTTATGTCTGCACCATCTATAAATATGTGGCCTCTGTCCACTTTAAACAGCCTGAGCAGTAAATTCACAAGAGTTGATTTCCCGCTTCCCGTCCTTCCTACTATTGCAAGGGTCTGGCCCGGCTTGACATGAATATTTATATCTTTTAAAGCCCTTTTCCTGCTGCCTGGATATGAAAAGCTGAAGTCTTTGATTTTTATTTCACCTTTTAACGTATCACTCTTGAAATTCGCTTCATCATCGTTTATATCCGACTTTATAACAAAAATATCATCCAACCTTTTCATGGATGCAGCGGCTTTCTGCCATACTTCAACTATCTTTCCGACGTTTGAAACAGGTCCCATTAAAAGTGTAAGATACGTGTTGAATGCGACAAAATCGCCAAGCGATATCCTGTTCATCCTCACAAATCTGCTTCCCATAATAAGCACCAGTGCAAAGCTTATCCCGAAGCAAATCTGCACGACAGGGCCCAGTAAACCTGAAAGCCTCACGTAACTTAGCTGGACATCCATCCTGTGCTTGCATTCATCATTTATTTTGTCTATTTCCTGATTCTCCTGTACATATGCCTTTATCACCCTTATGCCGGATATGTTCTCCTCTATTTTATCAGACATTCTGGCAAAGGATCTTTGAACCTCGGTAAATCTTTGCCTCATCTTTTTCCTGAGTTTAATGATTAAAACAAGAGCTGTCAGGACAGGCCCCATGGATATCAATGTAAGAATCGGGTCTATCGTCTTAACCATAACGAAAAATGAAGTAAGATTTATGATTATCCCATCTATCAGAAATACAAGCCCAAAGGCAAAGGCCTGCCTTATGGCAGTTAAATCATTTGTCGCATATGCCATAAGATCTCCGGTTTTCCTCTGATTAAAGAATTTTGGAGGCATTTTCTGAAGATGTTCAAAAAGCTTTGCCCTTAAAAAGCACTCAAGATCCCTTGCCTTTCCCATTATAAAATATCTCATCAAAAATTTTGATATAAATAATGCCGCCGAGATTCCAAGCATGCCAAGAGTTACCCAGGCAATTTTGGACTGGCTTGCGGATTTATTTCTTAAAAAATCTATTATATATCCTAAAACTTTGGGAATTGTCAATGCCAGCAGGCTTGATGTAATAACGGCAATTATGCCGAGGATATATTGTATTATATTTTTCTTTATAAACTCATCGACTATCCATTTTTTAATCATTTAACCACCTACTTATACGTATAAATTATTTGGCAAAATAAAAGAATCTTTGATTTCTCTATCTCCAGTTATAAAGCTGAAGATTAAAAAACAGATTCACCTAAAAAGACTCCCTTCTTACAAGCTTCCATTGTAAAACCACGACATCATCCAGCATATCACTATTGCCATCCATTATATCAAACAGCATGCTGCATCCTTTATAACCCATATCATATAAAGGCGCCTCGATAGCCGACATGGCAGGCTGTGAATATTCGAAAAACGGCGAAGTGCCTATAGATACAACAGTCATGTCATTCGGAACACGAACACCCTTTCTGACAGCATGCCTTAGCATGTAAAAACCTATATCCGAATGATCGCATATAACGGCAGCAGGAAAAGCCTTGCAATCAGGGAAATAAGCATCCATCAATTTTTCTGTTTCTTCTTTACCGCCCCCAACCTTATATACTATATTTTCGTCGAGTTTCAAGCCGCATTTTTCCAGTCCCTTTATATATCCCTGGTATCTTCTGTTCCCTGAATCTTTTGCATTTGTACCTATATAGGCTATATCTTTTATTCCACTGTCTGCAAAGCACCCTATAGTATGTCCTATGGCGTCTTCCATGTCGGTCTTTACAAGGTGCACGACTTCGTTTCTTGCATTTGTATTTATCACGACGAAGGGAATGTTATTCTCCAAAAGATACGATATCTGCATATCGGTGAGCTTTGACTGGGTAAAAATGATGCCATCTATCCTGTTCGAATTATAATATTTTACATAATCGTCCTCTTCTAAATCCAGATACTTGTTAAAGCAGAATGTCATCGTATAATTTCTGTGAACGAGAGCATCTTTTATACCCTCAAGAATATTCATAAAGAAATAATTGGAAACATCTTTATCGGTGACTATGCCTATAGACATCGACTTTTTAAGCCTCATGCTCTTTGCTATCAGATTCGGGTGATAATTAAGCTTGCGCGCAGCATTAAGCACTGCCTCCCTCGTTTTGGGCTTTATGCTGATGCCTTCTACATTATTTAAAACGTATGAAACTGTTGCCTGGGATACGCCGGCCTCTTTTGCCACATCCCTGCTTGACGCACACTTATGCTTATTCAATTTACCACCTCTTTATTATATGCCGCCGACATGTAAAGCGATTTGTGCAGCACATAAGCACATCAAATTTCATTTACAACTAAAATACGATGTATTATTTATACGTATAAACCATCTATTAATATAGTAATATTTTTACTCTATCGCGTCAAGAGCAAAAAAACGATCCAGAGTATAATGCCCAGAAGGCTCATTACCTGTGCGATCCGGAAAGGCCCGAGCATAAGGCTGTCTGTTCTTAAACCCTCTACGAAAAATCTTCCGATGGAATACAGGCCCAGATATGTAAAAAAGACGATTCCCTTTTTTTTATTTCTTTTGGCAATAATCATCAATATAATAAATGTAAAGATATCCCACATGGATTCATATAAAAATGTCGGCTGGTAATAGGTCCCATCGATGTACATGCCCCTTTGTATGAATCCGGGAAAATGTTTTATAAAATCGTAAGAAACGGCTCCGCCATGAGCCTCCTGATTGAAAAAATTCCCCCATCTTCCCATGGCCTGGGCCAATATCAGCGACGGCGCGGCCACATCCGCAAGATGTAGAAAATTCAACTTTTTATATCTTGCATAAATAAGCGCAGATATCACGCCGAAAATAACCCCTCCATGGATTGCAAGTCCTCCGCCTCTTATGTTGAATATCTCCAGAGGATTATTTATATAATCTCCTATCCTGAACAAAACATAATAAAGTCTTGCACCTACGACTCCGACAGGTATTGCAATGAGTATCGCATTCAAAAAAACATCGTAATCGACAACCCTTGCGCTGCATGTATATTTGGCAATCAATATGCCGAGCAGCATGCCTGAAGCGATTAAAATTCCATACCATCTTATTTCCAGCCCTAAAATACTGAACGCAACCGGATTCATTTTTCTATCGCCCACCTTCCTTATCGGCAGGCTAAACATTCTGTAAAATCCACCTGCCGCCAGATATATAACATAGTAAAGATTTATTTATAATATTATAGCACAAATAATGTAAATGAATTCATCACAGAAACTTCGATTCGTAATATGAGCTCTATGTTATTTTGAGTACTCATTCGTTGCTCAAAATAACATAATCCTATTTATGCCATATTTCAAATTACGA
>ENA-UOOI01000969-UOOI01000969.1-fermentation-metagenome-genome-assembly--contig:-NODE-969-length-32871-cov-31.877925_pt1 | contig 32871 bp, 35 predicted proteins | sample MGYA00245779_ERZ724027 | MGnify/ENA primary metagenome ERZ724027 (study PRJEB28704, sample SAMN03018318) | fermentation metagenome | biome: anthropogenic terrestrial biome; feature: soil; material...
ACAGCGACAGGTTTTCCCCTGCACATGGTATAAATGATGAACTGAAGAAAGATTTTATCGATACATTGAGATATGGTAAAAGAGTATATGATAAAGCAATGGAATCTCATGAAATGGAAGGCTTTTTAAAAGTCATTTCAGGAGAATATCTTCCGGCCCGCTTGGCAGGAGATATGATAAGAAATCCTGAAGTCTTGCCGTCGGGATATAATATGTATCAGTTTGATCCACGCATGGTGCCAAGCAGGACAGCAGCGGACAGAGGGGCAAAGATTTCGGAGAATACCATTGAGGAGTATAAGCTCCAGTTTGGAAAGTATCCAAGGAGCATAGCCATAATATTATGGGGATTGGAAACTTCAAGGACCCAGGGTGAGACTGTAGGTCAGATATTGAATTATCTCGGTGTCAGGGTTGCAAGCAGGAAGAACGTATTTCAACCTCAATATGAAATCATACCATATGAAGAACTAAAAAGACCGAGGATTGATGTGGTTGTCAACATGTGCGGTTTTTTCAGGGACATGTTTCCTAATCTCATTGATGATTTAAACAGGATATTTAAAATGGTTGCAGATCTTGAAGAACCGGAAGAAGTAAACTTTTTTAAGGCTGACACCAAAAGGATATTCCAAAAACTGCTGCAAGAGGGATATTCAAGGGATGAAGCCGAGGAACTTTCCACAGCCAGGCTGTTTGGCCCCGCTGAATCAAAATACGGTACCGGAATCAGCAAACTTATAGAAACGAAAAATTGGACCGATGAAAAGCAGATAGGACAGAAATATATAGAAAGCCTTAAATACGTGTACAGCAAAAATTGCAGGGGCAAATCGGCTCCTGAATTGTTCAATATTCATCTTCAGGCAGTGGATATAGTGTCTCAAATAAGGAGCAGCCATGAATATGAGGTAACGGATCTTGACCATTATTATGAATATTTCGGAGGGCTTTCAAAGTCTGTGGAAATGGTTAAGGGCAAAAAGGCTGTGGTATATATCACGGATACCACAGGTGAGATGCTTGAGACGGAAACCGTAGACAAATCTATCGACAGAGGTGTCCGCACCCGGCTTTTAAATCCGAAATGGATAGATGGGATGCTGGAACATAAATATCATGGAGTACAGAAAATAAGCAAAAGGTTTGAAAATATCTTGGGACTAGCGGCCACTACCAACAAGGTGGAAAATTGGATATTTGGGAGCCTTCTTCATACTTATGTATCCGATGAGGATATGAAAAAGCGCATGAAGGAAAATAATCGATGGGCTTACCTTAGCATGATAGAGACACTGCTTGAGTCCAGCAAAAGGGGATACTGGAAAGCTGAAGAGAATGAAATCAAAGAGTTAGAAAGAGCTTATCTTGAAGTGGAAGGCGATATTGAAGATAGGTCATAGAAATTTGATAAAGGAGACAGGTTTATGCATGAAGAAAAGCATAAAAAAGATTTTACATTTCCGGCAGAAGATATGGAAAGGAAAAAGGGAATACTTGTTGTAAGCTTTGGAACAACCTGCATGGATGCTTTAAAATCGTGCATTGAAAGCAGCGAAAACATTATTCGAAAGTCATATAGTGGTTATGAGATAAGGAGAGCATTTACGTCAGGTGTGGTAATCAAAAAGTTAAAAGACAGGTATGGAATGGAAATCGATGGTGTTGACGATGCACTGAAGAAGATGAAAAATGACGGCTTTGAAGAGGTTATTGTACAGTCTCTCCATATCATACCCGGGATTGAATATGAAGATATAAAGGAGACTGTTGGAAAATATAAGCATGAAAAAGCATTCAAGAAAGTAATGCTGGGGAAACCCATATTATTCAGCTATGATGATTATATAGCTGCAACAGATGCAATAAAGGCACAATTGCCGGTTTTAAATAACAATCATGCAGTCTTGCTGATGGCCCATGGCACTTCACATTTTGCCAATGCATGTTACTCCGAACTTCAGCTCATGTTTCAGTATGGCAAACTCGGCAATGTATATATTGCCACAGTGGAAGGCTACCCATCCATCCGTGATATAATACCGATGCTAAAGGGCAGAGGCATTCAAGAGGTCACTTTGATGCCTTTTTTGCTCGTTGCAGGGAATCATGCCATAAATGATATGGCAGGCAACAGCAGTGATTCATGGAAAAGTATATTAAAAAGCGAAGGCTTTACTGTAAATACATATATGCACGGCTTGGGTGAGAATATGACTTTTAAACATATATATGTTAAGCATGTGAATGATTGTATGTATAGAAATTTACGCAGCTGATATGAACAAAATATCACAGTAAATATTATGAATCAAAGCAAATATCATTGAGGAGGCGAGCAAAGTGGAAAAAGGATATATCCAGGTTTATACAGGGGATGGGAAGGGCAAGACCACGGCTGCCCTTGGGCTTTCATTGAGGGCTGTCTGTGCAGGCAAAAAAGTTTACTTTGCCCAATTTGTTAAAGGCATGAAATACAGTGAGCTTAATGCCGTTAAATTTCTTGACGGTTTTTCAATGAAGCAATATGGAGGAAGTTGCTTCATCTACAATAACCCGACCAAGGAGGATATCGATCTGGCCAGAGGAGGATTGGACGAATGCGCCGAGATATTATCGTCCGGCAAATACGATCTAGTTGTGCTCGATGAAATAAACATAGCATTATATTATAAGCTGTTTACCGTAGATGATGTCATTAAGATGCTGAATAATAAAGCCGATGGCGTGGAGGTTGTTCTTACAGGCAGGTATGCTCCTCCTGAGATAATCGAAAGGGCCGATCTTGTTACCGAAATGAAAGAGATAAAGCACTACTATACAAAGGGAGTAAAAGCACGTGTAGGAATAGAAAAATAATTGATTGTGGCACATTCAAAAAGTTTTGATGTGCCGATTGTACAAGGAGATGGTTATATGCCGGGAATAATGATGCAGGGAACAGCATCGTCGGTTGGCAAAAGCCTTATGGCAGCCGCACTGTGCAGGATATTTTCCAATGACGGTTACAGCGTATGTCCGTTTAAATCACAGAATATGTCCTTAAACTCATATGTAACTATGGAGGGGCTGGAGATGGGAAGAGCTCAGGTATTGCAGGCTCAGGCTGCAAGGGTGGAACCTTCCGTATATATGAACCCCATACTTTTAAAGCCTACATCGGACCAAAAAAGCCAGGTTATAATAAAGGGCAGGCCATATATGAACATGGACGCTGCTGAGTATTTTGCATATAAACCGAAACTGAAAGGAATGATAAGCAAAATTTATCATGAGATTGAAGGCAAGTTTGATCTTGTTGTCATAGAAGGCGCCGGAAGTCCGGCCGAGATAAATCTTAAGGCCGATGATATCGTAAATATGGGAATGGCTGAAATCGCAGATTCTCCCGTACTGCTTGTAGCCGATATAGACAGGGGAGGAGTGTTCGCATCCATATACGGTACGGTCATGCTGCTTGATGAAAATGAAAGAAAGAGGATAAAGGGGATTATCATAAATAAATTCAGGGGAGATAAGGATATTTTACAGACCGGCGTGGATGATATGGAAAGACTCGTGAATATTCCCATAATCGGCATAGTGCCGTATATGGACGTTAAGCTGGATGAAGAGGATGGGGCAGTGGATTTTAAAAGTATTGGAGAAGGTGAGGTACACGTATGTGTTGTCAAACTGCCGAGGATATCGAACTTTACTGATTTTGATGCATTTAAATTTGACGATGATGTATCTTTGAAATTTGTTTCTTCTCCGGATGAGATAGATAACTGCGACATGCTGATAATCCCGGGGAGCAAAAACACGATAGAGGATTTGAGATGGCTTAAAAGGGCGGGATTTGAAGAGTATGTGAAATCCTTCAAAGGCATACTGTTTGGCGTATGCGGAGGATATCAGATGATGGGAAAGGAAATATCGGACAGCACGGGATGGGAAGTTGACAAGGGGGACAAAGAGGCGGGCCTTGGCATATTTGATACAGTGACATTGCTTGAGGCCGGCAAGGTGACTTCCAATGTCGAAGGAGAGGCTTTAGGCTGCAGCGTGCGCGGATATGAGATACATTCTGGAAAGACTTCAGGAAACAGAAGGCCTTTTGTGAATATAAAGCGCCGTGAAGGCAAAGATGCTGATTACTGCGACGGTGATATGAAGGAAGGCAGGTTTTACGGCACATATGTCCATGGAATATTCGATTCAAGCAAGTTCAGGGAAAGCGTGCTTAACCTTATAAGAAGCCATAAAAATATTGCAAAGAGACAGGGAGCCGATCTTTGGGAAAAAAGAGAGGAAGAGATTGAAAAGCTGGCCTCAATTGTAAGAGAAAACATTGATATGAAATATATATATAGCCTTATGAGGAAAGATCATGATTGATTTTTTATCTGCCATTATACTTGATTTTCTGATAGGCGACCCATACAATTTTCCCCATCCGGTAAAACTTATGGGAAAATTGATAGCATCTGAAGAAAAGGCAGCCCGCAAGCTTTCTAAAAGCAGCAGTTCTCTGAAAGCATATGGGGCTGTGATCGTACTTGTGAACATGGCAGTATCTTTTTTGGTTCCGTTTTATATATTAAAGTTTTTAAGAGGATACTATATCTTTTATCATATCGTTAATGCATATTTTTTGTATACATGCATTGCGGCAGGATGCTTGCAGCGCGAAGCGATGAAAATATACAGGGCTTTGTCTAAAAGCTTGGATGAGGCAAGGCATGCGCTGTCCTTCATAGTAGGGCGGGAAACTGAACATCTTGATGAGAAAGAGGTAATAAGGGCAACTGTGGAGACTGTGGCTGAAAATACATCCGACGGAGTAATAGCACCGATGTTCTATGCGATGATAGGAGGTGTCCCTTTAGCTTTTCTATATAAAATGGTCAATACCATGGATTCAATGCTTGGATACTTAAATCAAAAGTATAAATATATAGGTTTTTTCCCTGCAAAGACGGATGATGTATTCAACTATCTGCCGTCAAGGCTTACCGGAGTCATCATGTGCATTTCGTCTGCTTTAAGGTTCAATGTTTCTGAAGGTTTCAGGATAATGATAAGGGACAGGGAGAATCATAAAAGTCCGAACTGCGCATATCCAGAAGGCGCGGTTGCAGGACTTCTCAGTGTGCAGCTTGGAGGAGACAACATATATTTTGGAGAGGTTGTGAAAAAGCCGAGGATAGGCGACAGGATCAGGGAACTGGAAAAGGATGATATTAAAAGAGCGGTTGAAATAATGTACAGGTCTGAAATACTGGCGGCACTTATTTATTTTATATTATTGCAGGTGATTTTATGATACATGGCGGAGATTTGGAAACATACAAAAATAAATACAATGGCAATATAATCGACTTTAGCAGCAACATAAACCCATTGGGCCCTCCTAAAGGCCTCAAAGAGGAGATGGACAGGGCATATTTTGAGCTCTGCGCATATCCTGACATATATTATAGAGAGCTTAGGCAAAACATAGCCGCATACTTAAAATGCGATGCCAGTCAGGTCATAGTAGGCAGCGGTGCTCTTGACATCATAAACAATGTCTCCTTTATGTTTAAGAGAATTGTAGTGTTTACTCCATGCTTTTCAGAATATATAAAAAGGCCGGCAGTGCTTGGCAAAGATGTAGCGAAGCTGCCTTTAGATGAAAATTTCAGGATAGATACTGCCAAGCTTGCAGACAATCTGCGAAGTGGCGATCTTTTGATACTTGGAAATCCCAATAATCCAACAGGACTTAGGATACCAGAGGAAACCCTCATGAGGATTTATTATGCTGTGGTGCAAAGCAAGGCTTTTTTGCTTTTAGATGAAGCATTTTTCGAATTTTGCCCTGAAAGCTATGACAGTGTGGAGGTGTTTAAAGGCTCACATGATGTCTGCGTCATAAGGGCTGCCACCAAATTTTTCGCACTGCCGGGCATAAGGCTTGGATATGGATTTGCATCTTCTGAATTTGCAAAAAGGTACGGAAATATTGAAATGCCGTGGAGCGTAAACTCATATGCCAATGCAGCGGCAAGGTGCATATTCAAGGACAGCGATTATATAGAGCGCACGAAAGAATATATAAAAAAAGAAAGAGAATATATTCAAGATGAGCTGTCTGAAATAAAATGGATCAGAGCATTTAAAAGCGATGCAAATTTCATACTGCTAAAGCTTCTTGAATATGATGAGGATATTGTATTTGAGAGGCTGATTAAAAACGGCATTATGATAAGAAAGGCTTCGAATTTTGAAGGGCTTGATGCAAGTTTTATAAGGATTGCTGTAAAGGACCATAAGAGCAATAAAAAATTGATAGGGCTTTTGAAGGAGTTTAAATAATGGAAAAGCACGCTACATATCCGGGAAGCTGCGGCGAGATAATACAAGGGCATATTCACGGCAGGGATATGCTCATGTCATGCCCGGTAAACCTATTTACCACGGTCAGGGTATTTGAGTGCAAAAAACCTGTGAGCAGGTTTAAATATGAAAAATCTTCGGCACTGCTTCATAACATGCTCAAAAGGTGGGGATTTGAGTATTTAAACGGACTGTTTGATATTTCCATAAAATCATCGATACCTAAGGGAAAAGGGTTTGCAAGCAGTACGGCCGACCTTTGCGGAGTATATATATGCCTTTTGAAGCTTTTTAAGAGGAAGTACGATATATCGGAAGCTGTTCAAGAATTTGTAAAGATTGAACCCACCGACAGCATAATATTCAGGGAGATGGCAATGTTTGACTACAAGGAGGGCAGGCATTATGAGCAGATAGGCGAATATATCAAATTCTATATACTTGCATTTGAAGGAGGCAGGGTGATAGATACAATAGCATATAACAAAAAAAATTTGCTTCATCTTTCCGATTTGAGCGATGTATTTCCTATAGCAGAGGATGGAATAAAATCTGCGGATATATCAAAGATAGCTGCTGCATCTACGATAAGCATAAGAAGAAATTTAAACAGGCTTCCATATGATGTATACGATGCGGTCTTAAATATCTGTGATATCACCGGAGGGCTTGGCATAATCGGCGGCCACAGCGGTGATGTGCTTGGGATAATATATGACGATAAGGAAAGGCTTTTATATGCTGCAAGCAGATACAAATATGCGATAGGGGGATACAAGATTCATGTGCTTGAAACTTTAAGGAGAGATGAATATGAAAGCGATTATGATTACGGCCCCAAAAAGTGGCAGCGGGAAGACAATGGCGACGATCGGTATAATAAGGGCTCTTTTGAATATGGATTTTGATGTCTGCGGTTTTAAAACAGGACCTGATTATATAGATACTGCCTTTATAAGGAAAGCATCAAAAAAAGATGCCGGAAATCTTGACATGTACCTTCAAGGAAGGGATGGAGTTAAAAGGTCCCTTTATATGGGCATGGGAAAATATTGCGTGATTGAAGGTGCAATGGGGTATTTTGACGGGTTATACAATACATTTGAAAATTCGAGCTATGACATATCCAGATTTTTAGGTATAAATTCAATACTTGTCTATACTCCGTCAGGGGAAATGTTCTCAGCCATACCCAAGATAAAAGGGATGGCCGAATTTGAAGGCTCGACAATCAAAGGCGTTATATTGAACAGGGTCAGTGAAAAGTTTTACTGTATGTTGAAAGCCCAGATCGAAAAATACACAGGGCTTTCTGTACTGGGTTATATACCGCAGATCGATGATATAAAGATAGAAAGCAGGCATTTGGGGCTGGTGCAATGCGCAGAGATAGATGACATGGAAGACAGGATAGAAAAGATCGCATCTGTAATCAGAAAAAATATCGACATGAAACTTCTCGTAAATCTTATGAATGATGTTTACGGCATGCCGTATGAGAATCTTGAAAAGAAAAACATAAAAACCGCAGTTGCGCTGGACAAGGCTTTTTCGTTCTACTATAGGGAAAATCTAAAGCTCCTTTCAGACAGCTGCAGTGTTGAATATTTTTCGCCTATCAGGGACAAATCGCTCCCAAAATGTGATTTTTTGTATATCGGCGGAGGCTATCCCGAGGTTTTCAGATATGAGCTTTCAAAAAATAAAGAAATGCTCTCCTCGATAAGGTCATATGCAGAGAATGGTGGATGCATATACGCAGAGTGTGGAGGATTTATGTATCTTACCGAGCAAATCGAAGACAGCGGCATGGTCGGGATATTTGAGGGAAAGACTATGCTGACAAATAATCTTCAAAGGTTCGGGTATATCGATATTGAATTAAGGTCGGATTGCATGATGGGCAAAAAAGGAGATAAGCTTACAGCCCACGAGTTTCATAAATCGATTTCAGATGTTAAAGGGCCTATGCTCTATAGCATAAAAAAGACCATGGGCAATGGGACATGGGAGTGCGGTTATAGCTATAAAAATGTTCTGGCAGGATATCCGCATATAAATTTTTTAGGAAATATGAACGCATTTTTGTCAATGCTCGATTATGTGGAGCATCACAAAAGGAGATGATGTCATGTATATAAACGATCCGGTTGAAATAGAGAAAAGGAGTATGGAAATCATAGGGCAGGAAATAGGAGATACAGGATTTGACAGTGATGAGCTTGCTGTTGTAAAGCGGATGATACATACTACGGGAGACTTTGACTATAAGAATATAGCCGTGTTCAAGAACAATGCGGTAAGGTGTGGCATAGAACTTTTAAAGCGTGGCTGCAGGATATTCACAGATACGAGGATGGCATGGTCGGGAATCAACAAAAGGGCTGTTGAAAAATCAGGCTCTGTATTGAAATGCTATATAGATGATGAAAGAGCTGCCTACATGGCAAAAAAGAGCGGTACCACAAGGTCGTATGCGGCAGTGGAGATCGCATACAGGGAAGCTGTGGACATATTTGTCATCGGCAATGCGCCTACAGCGCTTTACAGGGTGGGAGAGCTGATTGATGAAGGGAAAGCAAACCCGTCTTTGGTCATCGGCGTACCAGTAGGCTTTGTAGGAGCTGCGGAGTCAAAAGAATATATAAGGAAATTCGATATACCTTCAATAACGACATCAGGGACAAAGGGAGGAAGCAACGTGGCAGCTTCGATAGTAAATGCCCTCTTGTATATGGCGGTGGGAAGATGAAAGGCATGTATGTTGTAAAGGATGGAAAGAGATTAAGGTGCGGCTATACCACTGGAAGCTGCAGCGCAGCCGCGGCAAAAGCCTGTGTGATGATGCTTGAAAGCGGAAAGGCGGTTGACAGTGTATCCATAGGCACTCCTTTAGGCATAACATTGGATCTGAAAATCATGGATCCGCATATAGATGACGGATATGCCTCATGTTGTGTGGTAAAAGACGGCGGAGACGATCCTGATGTGACCGATGGAATCAAAATATATGCAAGGGTTTCGAAAAGGGATGACAGCGATATAGTCATAGACGGAGGAGAGGGCATAGGCAGGATAACAAGAAAAGGGCCTTTCGGGAATATAGGGGACGCTGCAATAAATCCGGTGCCAAGAGCCATGATAAAGAATGAAATAAGAAAAGTCTCAAAATGCGGGTTTAATGTGCTCATATATGCTCCGGGAGGTGCTGAAATCGGCAAGAAGACATTCAATGAAAACATAGGAATTGAAGGCGGGATATCGATAATAGGCACATCGGGAATTGTAGAGCCTATGTCGGATAAGGCTCTTTTAAAGACAATATATATTGAAGCAGATGCCATATATGATGAGGGATACAGGGAGATAATACTTTTTCCAGGAAATTATGGAGAAAAGATGGTGGATGAAATAGGGCTTTCAGGGAAAAAAGTAAAGATTTCCAACTTTATCGGAGACTCCATATCATACTGCTATAATAAGGGATTTCGAAAGATCACATTAGTCGGCCATATAGGAAAGCTGTCCAAGCTTTCTATAGGTGCATTCAACACCCACAGCAGGGTATGCGATGTCAGGATGGAAGCCTTTATATATTATCTTGCCCTTGCAAAGGCTCCATATGAAATATTGGAGATGGTGAAAAGCTGTGTTACGACGGAAGAAGCACTTGACGTTGTGTTCGGCAATGGTTTCGGTTTTATCGTTCATGACATGAGAAAAGGATGCGTCGACAGGATAAGAAGATATATAAAAGATGACGCATTTGATATTGATATATATATGTATTCCATGAAATACGGGGTCCTGGAATGATAAGGGTGATTGGTGCCGGCCCGGGAGATATAAAGTATCTGACGGTTGAGGCTTATGAAATAATAAAATCTTCCAAGTGCATAGCGGCTTTTGGGAGGATTTCAAAGTTGGCTGAAAATATAGGAGCAAGTGTTATCAAGGTTGAAAATGTGGCTGACATACTAAAAATAATAGGCAAAGTGGAAAATTTGGACATACTTGCATCAGGGGACCCATGTTTTTTTGGAATAACCGAATATTTGGAGAAAAACAATATAAAAGTGGATGAAGTGATACCTGGACTTTCATCGTTTCAGTATATGATGGCAAAGCTCAATAAAAGCTGGGAAGGAGCAGGCTTTGTCAGCCTTCATGGAAGAGAAGCGGATATGCTTAAAAAAGATTTAAATGGCATGTCTGTCATACTTACGGATAGACATCATACACCTAGGCAAATATCGAAGATGCTTTATAATATGGGCATATCAGGGAAAATATATGCCGGCTTTGATCTTTCATATCCCGATGAAAAAATTATTGTAAAAAATATAGGGGAGGATGTGGAAAACTATTCCGACCTTTCTGTGGTGGTGGTAGAAAATGAGATGGATAAGGGATGAACAATTCATAAGAGGAGATACACCGATGACAAAATTTGAAGTGAGGATATCTTCGATTGCTGCATTGGAAATTGAAGAAGGCGATACCTTGATAGATATAGGCGCGGGAACTGGTTCCATATCTGTAGAGGCCGCACTTCAGGGAGCCATTGTTTATGCTGTGGAAGAAAGGCATGAAGCTGCAGAGCTTATAAAGCAGAATTCTCTAAAGTTTGATGCGTTTATCCATGTGAAAGAGGGCAGTGCGCCTGACGTGCTTTTGGATATGCCCAAGTTCAATAAATGTTTTATAGGCGGGAGCAAAGGCAGGTTGGTGCAAATATTCAACTGGGCCGACGCCAGCATAAACAGAGGAGGAATCATTGCGGCAAACTTTATAACACTAAAAAATTTGAACATATTTACAGCCCTTTTGAATGATAAAGATTATATTGATGTGGAGATAAAACTGCTGCAGGTATCCAATGTAGACAATATGGGGCTTTTAAAAGCATGTAATCCGGTATTCGTAGTAAGGGGGAGAAAGCATTGAAGAAAATATATGGTATAGGAGTCGGTCCGGGAGACAGCGAATATATCACATTAAAAGGCTATAGGATTATAAAAAATGCCGACATAGTGTTTTTGCCAAGCAACAAGGGAAAAAGTATTGCAGGTGAAATAGCAAAAGATTTTATAAAAGATAAGAAAACAGTATATATAGAATTTCCAATGGGGAAAGACAACAGCAAAAGATATAGAGAGGCTGCGAATATAATTGACAAGCATTTAGAAGATAAAGGCGAGGGAGTATTTTTGACACTGGGAGATCCCATGGTCTACAGCACGTTTTCATATATTATGAAAGAGCTTGAAAAGATAGGTATAAATGTGGAGTCGATACCTGGCATATCATCCTTCAATGCTGCTGCAAACCGTATAAGGATTCCCCTTACATTGAAAGGACAAAAATTTTATCTGACTGATGGAGATATAGATGAAGATATTCTGAAGCATTCAGATACTGTCTGCATATTAAAAACAAGCAAAAACAAGGAGAAAATACTGGACATGCTTGAAAGATATGGCTTTGCATACACATACATAAAAAGGTGCGGTTTTTTAAATGAGAGAATAATGAACAAGGCAGACGACATATTGAAAGATGATGATTACATGTCTCTCATATTGGGAAGGAGAAAAAATGATTAGTTTTGTGGGCGCCGGCCCGGGCGATGTTGATCTTATAACAGTAAAGGGCAGAAGGCTTATTGAAAAAGCCGACATAATCATATATGCGGGTTCGCTGGTGTCCTGCGGGCATCTTGATTTTTGCAAGGACGGATGCATAAGATATGACAGTTCAAAGATGACACTTGAAGAGATAATGGATGTGATGGAAAAAGGCTGGAGAAAAGGAAAAAATATCGTGAGGCTTCATACCGGAGACCCTACTTTATATGGGGCGATTAAAGAACAAATGGATAGGCTTGATGAACTTGATATCAAATATGAGGTTATACCTGGTGTGAGCTCTTTTACCGCAAGCTGTGCTGCCATAAGATGTGAGTTTACGCTTCCAAATCTCAGCCAGACAGTCATAATAACAAGGCTGGAGGGCAGGACGCCGGTTCCTGAGAGCGAAAGCCTTGAGCTTTTAGCATCGCATAAGTCATCGATGGCGATATTTTTATCTGTTGGAAATATAGACGATGTGGTTGAAAAGCTAAAAGCAGGCTATGGAAGATCAGACGTCCCTGCTGTTGTCGTATACAAGGCTACATGGAAAGACCAGAAAATAATAAGAGGCACGCTTGATGATATTGCAGATAAAGTAAAGTCAAAAGGCATAAAAAATTTTGCACAGATACTGGTGGGCGACTTTATAAACGGCAAATATGGAAGGTCAAAACTTTACGATCCGTCATTTTCACACAGCTTCAGAAAGGCGGAAAAATGAATATTGCCGTAATATCGTTTACAGATGCTGCATCAACCATTGCAACTAGGATTTGCTCAAAAATGAAAAACGCCGACATGTACGATAACAGGAGCTGCTGCAGAGGAGTTAAATCAAAAATAGGTTCGATATTCAAAACATATGACGGCATAGTATTTGTTTGCGCTGCAGGAATAGCGGTCAGGATGATTGCCCCTTATATAAGTGATAAGAGAAAAGATCCTGCCGTGGTGGTTGTTGATGATATGGGAAGATTCGCGATAAGCCTCCTGTCCGGACATATAGGCGGTGCAAATGATCTGGCGCGGAAAATATCTGCGTTAATCGGAGCGCAGGCCGTGATAACGACAGCATCAGATTCCAGAGGGATAGAATCAGTGGATATGTTTGCAAAAAGGTGCGATCTTTATATTGAAAATATGGAGGATGTAAAAAAAATAACTTCCATCATGGTAAACAAAGGAGCGATAAGATTTATAACCGAAACGAGCGACATAATAAATTATCATAATATATCCGATGCCGACTTTGAGGGCAGCATATATGTTACATCAAAGGGAAAGGAAGATTTTATCCGCCCATGTTGTATACTAAGGCCTAAAAATCTTATGGTGGGGATAGGATGCAAAAGAGGCAAGATTAGAGACGACATATTGAACGCGATATATAAGGTGTTCAAGGACAATAACCTCAGCATCAAATCGATAAATGCAATAGCCAGCATAGATTTAAAAAAAGATGAAAAAGGCATAATAGAAACCTGCAAATATTTAAATTGCAGCTTTATCGTATTTTCAGCAAATGATATAAAACGCGTACAGGACAGATTCAAGAAAAGTGCTTTCGTGGAATCAAAAGTAGGAGTCACTTCAGTATGCGAGCCATGTGCGTACCTTGCAGGAGGAGACATAATAGTCGGAAAGACATGTATAGACGGAGTGACCGTGGCAGTGGGAAGGATGATATAGCGATGGCAAAACTTTATGTTGTAGGCATGGGTCCGGGATCAGTTGAAAACATGACATTAAAAGCATACAATGCCGTAAAAAATTCGGATGTTATTGTGGGCTATACTTTTTATATCGATTTGCTCAAGGAACTTACCGAGGGCAAGGAGATAATATCAACAGGAATGCATGGGGAGATTGAAAGGTGCACTATGGCAGTGGAAAAAGTAAAGCAAGGTTTTAATACTGTGATAATAAGCACAGGTGATGCAGGGCTATACGGAATGGCCGGCCCAATCCTTGAAATAGCCGACGGCATAGATGTGGAGATCATCCCCGGAGTCACCAGCTCTTTTGAAGCAGCGGCAGAACTTGGAGCACCGATAATGCATGATTTTTGCACAATAAGTTTAAGCGACCTTTTAACGTCATGGGATACGATTGAAAAAAGGATAAGGTGCGCCTGCGAAGGGGATTTTGTAATAGCATTGTATAATCCGAAGAGCAAAGCAAGGAAAGATAATTTAAGAAAAGCCATGGATATAATATCTGAATATAAAAAACCTGATACGCCTGTTGGGATTGTGAAGAATGCAGGGAGGCAGGGAAATGAAAAGAGGATAACAACCATTTCAGATATAGATTATGATTTTGTTGATATGAGAACAGTGCTGATAATAGGAAACAGCAGTACATATATAAAAGGAGAAAAAATTATAACTCCAAGGGGGTATAAGATTTGATATGGATAATAGGAGGCACATGTGAGGCGGTTGAGCTTGCAGAGAAAATAAAGGGCAAGCATAAATACATAATAACTGCTGCAACGGAAAGTGAAAAGGAGTTTATTGATAATGAGAGCCTCGTTGTATGCCGCATGGACGAAAAGGCAATGGAAGATTTCATAAAACGCAATTCAATAAAGCTCGTCGTCGATGTGTCCCATCCATATGCATTTGATGTAACCAAAAATGCTAAGGAAGCCTCTTATAAATGCAATATCGAATATATAAGATATGTAAGAAGGAAAACAGCTGACACAAAAGGCTGCATATGCCTGGATTCGGTTCAGGATTGCCTGAAATTTTTAAAGACAGTAAACGGCTGCGTATTCTTTACAACAGGATCGAAGAACATAAGGGAGTTTGAATCTGTAAGAGGGAAGAACAGATTCATATATAGGGTGCTGCCTTCAGTAGAAAGCATCAAGCAATGTCTGGACAACAATGTAAAGATGAAGGATATTATCGCATCCTTGGGACCTTATAGCGAGGACTTTAATGCCGCAATGTTTAAGGAATATGGTGCAAAGTACGTTGTAATGAAAGACAGCGGCGTTCAGGGAGGCACAGATGAGAAGATAAGGGCATGCAGAATTCTTAATATAAAAGCAGTCATAATCGGCCGGAGGGATGAAGACGGGATAAGCGATATTGATGATATAATAAAAAGATTTGCATTAGTATTAAGCTTTGCAAGAACGCAGAATAGATAATTGGTATAAAATACAAATCCGAACCCATCTTTTGAGATAAGGTTCGGATTATTTGATTTCTGGTGCCGCTGATCGGAGTCGAACCGATATGGTATTGCTACCGCGGGATTTTGAGTCCCGTGCGTCTGCCAATTCCACCACAGCGGCATATAATGACGACAAAAATTATAATATCATATGGTATAATAAAAATCAAGCATATGTGATATATGAAAAATAGAATAATACCGCATGCGATATGAACAGCAGCATAAAACTATCCGATTCATACTATAAATATTGATAAGCAGCCCTTCCATTTTTAACGTGGATACATTAACATAGAATAAAGAGAAGTATGCATTGCGAGGTGAGGATTTTGAATTACCCCGAAAAAGAACTTGTCAGGAAAAGCAGGAATGGGGACATTGAGGCTTTTGAAAGCCTCATACAATCATATGAAAAAAGGATTTTTAACATAGCATACAGGATGACAGGCGACAGGGAAGATGCATACGATATATCACAAGAGGTTTGCATTAAGATATATAAGTTTATAAAAAAATTCAGGGGAGACTCTTCTTTTGGAACATGGGTATATAGAATCACATCCAATGTTTGCATAGATGAATTGAGGAAAAGAAAAGCAAATGTAATACCCTTTACCATAACAAATCCTGAAGGGGAATATGAAATTCCTGTGGCGGATAGGGACAAACTCCCTGATGAGGCTTATGAAAGCAAAGAATTATCTGAAGCCATAAGACTGTGCCTGCTGCAGCTCGAACCTAAATACAGGGTGATGATTGTGCTTAAAGATATATATGGGTATAAGTATGAAGAGATATCGAAAATACTTAATATAAATATGGGTACCGTCAAATCCAGGATAAACAGAGCAAGAAAACTGCTGAAGGATGAACTGGAAGCGGGGAACCTTTTAGGTACCAATCCGTCTAAAAAGTGAAGGGAGGGTATTGTATGAAATGTTCAGATGCTGAAAAACTGCTTTCTGCTTATATTGACGGTACGCTAAATGATGATGATAAAGCAAAGTTTGAAGAGCATATTGATAATTGCTCGGCTTGCAGGCGGGAATACCATATTATGAATGCTATGATTGTTTCTTGCCGCAAACTTGGCGACATAGACCTTCCTGAGAACTTCAGGCATGATCTTCACGAAAGGCTTATCAAAGAAAAACGTTTAAAAAAGAGAAGCATATATCGATTCATAGGAAAATACAAGGCTTTAGTCGCAGCATGCCTGATGCTTGCAGTGGTGCTTGGGACTGCTGCAGGAATCGGCTTGTTTGGAGGATCCCCTAAAAGGTCTGCATCTACCGCACAAAGCCAGAAAGCAAGCGGCAGTGCCAAAGATGAGAAAATGATAAGCAACGATGCAAAGCTATTTAGCGCACCGTCATCGCCGGCATTGGATCGGAAAAGCCCGGAAAATGGCACGGGTACTGCAAACTCTTCGGATAATTTTGTGAATGTAAATATTTCTAAGGCAGAGTATGATAAATATTCAAAAGATATAATTTCTTTTATAGAAAGTATTGAGGGGCAGAAAATTTCATCAACACCTCTTCAATATACCATACCCAAAAAATTTACCAGCGAGTTCATAAGCAAAATGAAGGATTCATTTAAAATATATGATGTCATGGTAACACCGGCGGATTCGGCTCCTGAAAACGATGATGCAAGACCCAAAGGTGAATCTGCTGAATACAAAGCTATCATACAGATAAATATTAACGAGTAGTCGAAATCTTCCAACCGAAAGGTTTTTAATCGGATATATATGAACCATAAAATTGATGTTTAAAAGGAACATGTCTTAATGCAGACATGTTCCTTTTAATTATGGATTGCACAAGAGGGAAAAATCTCAACAAAGCCGAACATCAATCCACCATGCGGCATGCAAACATGGATCATATGAATAACAGCGATATGGTATAATAAGAGGGAATTATATAGATATAATAAATATTACATGCTTTAAAGGAGATTTTTATGGAGAGGGAAAAAATAGTTATAATCGATGGAAACAGCCTTATGAATAGGGCTTTTTACGCTCTTCCGCCTTTTACGAATTCCAGCGGGGTTCATACCAATGCCGTATATGGTCTGGTAAACATGCTGTTTAAGATAGTGAATGATGAAAAACCTGACTATGTCGCTGTTGCGTTTGATAGAAAAGCTCCTACTTTCAGGCATTTGAAATATGCCGAGTACAAAGCCGGAAGGAAAAAGATGCCTCCCGAACTGAATGAGCAGTTCCCGATAGTCAAGGAAGTGCTCAAGGCGTTTAAAATAGGAATATATGAGATAGACGGATATGAGGCTGACGACATAATAGGCACAGTCGCAGACAAATGCGGAAAGAGCATGGATGTGCTGATATATACAGGCGACAGGGACGAACTCCAGCTTGTTGGGAAAAGTACAAAAGTCGCCATAACTAAAAGGGGCATAACCGATGTTGATGTATACGGCGAGGAGGATATGCTAAAAAGGTATGGGGTGACCCCTAAACAGTTCATAGATATAAAGGGCTTGATGGGGGATCAATCCGATAATATACCGGGAGTTCCCGGAATCGGAGAGAAAACTGCAATAAAGCTCATCAAAGAATTTGGAAGCATAGAGAACCTCATAAAGAATTCTGAATCCATAACCGGTAAAAAGGTCAAAGGCTTGATTGAAGAATATGCCGAGCAGGCATTATTCAGCAAGAAGCTATCTACAATAGTTACCGAGGTCCCTGTGGAATTCGATCTAAATGAGATAAAGATAAGGGAACCTGACACGGATAAGCTTACCGATATTTTTAAAGAGCTTGAATTTAAAAGCTTGATGGATAAAATACCGAAAAAAACAGCTCAAGAAAGCGTCCAAAGTGCCGGGATAAAGCATTGTGAAACTATCGATGCTAAAAATATCAATGCTGTCTTAAAAAAAATACATGATGCTAAAAAAGTATCGATTGTATTTGATCTAAAGGGCACGGATTTTTACAGCACCGATATAGAGGGCATCGGAATATCCCTTGATGGTGAGGAAGGGCTCTATATACCTCCCGACCACAGCATAATATATTCCCTAAGAGAATTGTTTGAGAATCCGGACATAGAAAAGATATGCCACGATGCCAAGGCCGGTTATGTTAGCCTGTATAAGCACGGCATTAGGTTAAGCGGCTTGAAATTCGATACGGCCATAGCATCCTATCTTTTGAATCCGTCTGAAAGCACATATGGTGTTGATGAGCTTACAAGAAAGTATATGAATGAGAGCATACCTTCCGAAAAGGAAGTAAAAGAGATGATGAAATCCGGCGAAGGGATGGATATTGCCAGGGATTATCTTTGCACAAAGGCAATTTATGTATACCGGCTCTATGATGTGCTCTCCAAAAAGCTTGAAGATGATGGAATGAAGAGATTATACGAAGATGTGGAGCATCCCCTTATTGAGGTGCTGGCATCCATGGAAATAGAGGGATTTACAGTTGATAGGAAAATACTTGAAGAGCTGTCGGGCGAGTTCGGAGATGAAATAGACATCTTGACATCACAGATATATGATCTGGCGGGTGAAGAATTTAATATAAATTCGCCGAAACAGTTGGGAACAGTGCTTTTTGAAAAGCTTGATCTTCCCGCTATAAAGAAGACCAAAACCGGATATTCCACTGATGCCGAAGTGCTTGAAAAGTTGTCCGATAAACATGAGATAGTCAAGAAGATATTGGAATACAGGCAGATTATGAAACTAAAATCCACATATGTTGACGGACTTTTAAATATAATAAAGGAAGACAATAAGATTCATTCGACCTTTAACCAAACCGTGACCTCCACTGGAAGGATAAGCAGCACCGAACCCAACCTTCAGAATATACCGGTCAGGCTTGAGTTGGGCAGGCGCATAAGAAAAGTATTTGTGCCTTCAAACGATGATTTTCTGATATTATCTGCGGATTATTCACAGATAGAACTTAGGGTTTTAGCACATATTGCAGGCGATCCGAATCTTATTGATGCATTTTATAAAAAACTCGATATACATAAAAAGACTGCATCAGAAGTATTCAACGTTCCACTTGAGGATGTGACCCCTCTTATGAGAAGCAGAGCCAAAGCTGTAAATTTTGGAATCATTTATGGCATAAGCGATTATGGATTGTCAAGAGGTCTTCATATAAGCAGGAAGGAAGCAAAATTGTATATCGACAGTTATCTTAACAGATACAGCGGCGTAAAAAAATACATGGACGAGATAGTCAAGAAAGCCAAAAAAGACGGCTTTGTCACAACGATATTAAACCGCAGAAGATATATACCTGAAATAAAATCTTCAAATTTTAATGTGCGCTCATTTGGTGAAAGGCTGGCCATGAATACTCCGATACAGGGAAGCGCGGCCGATATAATAAAGATTGCAATGGTTAGGGTCTATAAAGCATTGAAAAAGAGAAAACTCAAATCAAAGCTCATATTGCAGGTACACGATGAGTTGATACTTGAAGTCTCAAAGGATGAAATGGATGAGGTCTCAACTATAGTGAAGGATGGAATGGAAAATGCAATGAAGCTTGACGTGCCGCTTGTTGTCGATATAAATACAGGCCGTAACTGGTTTGAGGCCAAATAGGAGCAGCCATGAAAGTTATAGGATTGACAGGCGGTATTGCCACCGGAAAGAGTACTGTTTCAGGAATGCTTGCAAAATTGGGAGCAGAGATAATAGATGCAGATAAGATAGCACGTGGAGTCGTAGAGCCCGGCCAAAGATGCCTGGATATGATTGCGGCAAAGTTTGGAAAGAACGTGCTCAAGAGCGATGGTACGCTTGACCGAAAAAAGCTAGGCTCGATCGTTTTCAGCGATAAGAGGAAGTTAAAATTGCTGAATGACATTACCCATCCTGAGATAAGAAAAATTATAGAACAAAGGTTGAAAAGTATTGAGACGAATGGGAAAAGTGATGCTGTTGTTGTAGATGCTGCCGTATTGATCGAATCCGGCATGGATGATATGGTAGATGAGGTGTGGCTGGTTTATGTGGATGATGACATACAGCTTGAAAGGCTCAAAAAAAGGGACAATATAACCGATGAGGAAGCCGCAGTGAGGATATCGTCCCAGATGCCCTTCTCACAGAAGATGCATCATGCCGATTGCATAATAGACAACTCAAAAACCATTGAACATACTAAAGAGCAGGTTGAGAAATTATGGAGTGAACTGTTTCAAAAAAAGAGCAGATGATGCATCATGCCTTATTGAAGCTTTATGATGCATGGTAACTGGAGGGAAACCGTTGTTTTCAAAGTTCAAAATAAAATTTATATTTATCGTGTTGATTGCAGCAGCCGTTGCAATTTTGATATGGCAACATAAGCGTATAATCAGTTCTTTCTATCCTTTGAAATACAATGATTTGATAATAAAGTATTCAAGCGAATACGGGATTGATCCGTATTTGGTAAGTGCTCTGATAAATGTTGAAAGCCATTATAATCCGAAAGCACAGTCCCATAAGGATGCAAAGGGGCTCATGCAGGTAACCCCTCAAACAGGCAAATGGGCAGCTCAAAGCCTGTCGATCGACAGGTTTGATGATACAATGCTTTTTAATCCTGAAGTCAACATAAAGATAGGCTGCTGGTATTTATATAATTTGAGCCGCGAGTTTGATATATCTCCCTCAAATACCGATTATGTGGTGCTTTTGGCGGCCTACAACGGAGGAAGCGGGAATGTGCGCAAATGGCTTGGCAATAGAGAATACAGCATGACTGGCACCGAGCTTGACAAGATACCTTTCAAAGAGACCGACAGATATGTAAGAATGGTGCTTATAAATTATAAAATATATAGATGGCTTTATCCAAAGTTTTAACAATGATGTTGATTTTGAGCAATCTTGTTCACCCGTTCGTACTTTTTAAGTTATAAGTTTGCTATCCATATAAATATAATCACGACATGTAAATAAAGTGCCGTGATTTGTTTTTTGTGATGCAAGGTTCCTGCAATGCCTAAGTTTTTCATGTCATATAAAAGTTAAGCTGTGCTCCTCATCTTTTTATGAAGGAAAATCAAGATTTATATAGAATTTATATTGTATTATAATTTAGTGCATTCGTTAGGTAGAGCCTGCAGTAAAAAGCGGATTTTAAGCCTGCTAATGAAGCATGGTATGGATTTAGTGTAGAAGGATTGCGGTGATGATATGTTGTCTTTATATATAAAAGATAAAAGCCTCATAATCAAGGATGTGGATAAGGGACAGATTGCCCAAATAGCAGAATGGTTTAATGGCAGAGAAAAAGAGCATTATAGGTATGCTATGGGTATGGACGGTCCTGTAAAATATGAGGATCTGCATGAAAAGTATCTTGAATCCCTCGTAAGTGTCAGCGAATTTTTCCTGAGCGTCAATTTGGATGACGTGCTTGTGGGTTTTGTAAAAGGAAGGCTGGACTATCGCAACGAAGGGGAAATATGGATAATGGCAATACTTATAGATAAAAAGTTTCAAAACCAGGGAATAGGCAAAAGGATAATAAAGCTCATAATGCGAGAATCCGCTGAAAGATTTGGAATAAAAACATTTTATGCAGGCATAGTCGAGGACAACAAGCAGGGTATGGCTTTCTGGAAAAGTCTCAAATTCTGTGAATACAGGCAGTCAAAGGGATATTTCACACTTCACAATAAAAGCCGTGACTTGATGATAATGTACAGGAAAATATGATTGGGCTTGTTAAACAGTATTATTGATTTTTAGATGATGAAATGCAAAGCCTGTGGCAATCATTTTTGGATTCTTGTCCGATTCTTTTCATATATTATGGGCCATGTTAAATATAATGGTATTATGAAGAATATTGAAGGCATGGATTAAAACCAAGGCTATGTTAAAGTGCTTTGTTAAACAGTGCAAAGGCAAAATATAATCTCAAATTCAAGGAATGCGGCAAACTGCAAATTAAAAGGGCAACAACAACTTAAACCAACGGCTTTATACTATTATTAATATTGAGCAAACACATCGGCTGTAAATATAGTATTTTATCAAGGCCGATATGTTATATATAAAGCTGGACTTTGGGAGGCAGTATGTGATTATCCCGCGGGAGGGCGGTATGGGTATTTTACCCCATGTTCTTTTACAACTCCTTAAAGCCGCTAAAGGAGTGTTTGTTATGAATGCAATTGCCAAGAAAGTATTTATTCTTGCCGCATTTTCTTTGGTGTTAATATGCATTTTCCATATGGACCAGGCTTTTGCAGCATCAAAGTCATCTTCTAAAATCGCTTGCAAGCGTTCAAGCAATGTTTCATATAAAAGAAAATATAAGGTTGCTTCAAGAAGCATGGTTTCTTCTGCAAATAAAGTGGATTCGAATAGCATAATCCGTTATGCAAAGAACTACCTTGGAACCAGATATGTCTACGGGGGTTCAGGACCCGGTGCATTTGACTGTTCAGGCTTTACCAGATACGTTATGGGCAGGTTTGGGATAGACTTACCTCATTGTTCATATGATCAGTTTTCATATGGAGTGATAGTATCAATGGAAGGTTTGAAACAGGGGGATTTGATATATTTCGCAACATCAGGCGGAAATATGATCTCTCATGTAGGCATATATATAGGGGACGGCTATTTTATACATGCATCGTTGCAAGGTGTGGAGATAAGCAGCCTTGGCAGCAGTTATTACAGCAGCAGATATGTGGCAGCAACAAGATTGATAACTTAAAGCTGATGTGTTTGTTTGCTTTAAGTTGTATGGGAAGTTTCCCCGCCTTAAGTTTTAAGGCGGGGAAACTTCATTTTTATACCATGATTTAAAAATAATAAATGAGAGATGCAGCGTCGCTATGACGATTCAATATGGTAAAATTAGGTTATAAAGAATGCTTGATCTGGAGGGTTGATGCATGAGATATACAAGGTTTGAGTTCAAAAACATAAACAGCATAAACAGAAAGAGGACATTGACCAAATTCTTATTGATTTTGCCGTTTATAATCGCTCTTGGATTCATGTTATCCAAGCTGTTCATACTGCCCAATATTTTAGAAAGAAACCCCCAAGATGAAAAGGTTAAGTACGTATATCAGTATATGGAATCCAGAAGTTTTTACTTGGTGCAAATGGGAGCATTTGCATCTTCCGATAATGCCAAGGCATATGCCGAAACATTGAGGAACAATAATATACCTGCATATGTAGACAACAGCGGTAAATATTCATTTGTATTGAGCTATGCCGGGGCTGACAGAAAAACGGCAGAGGACAAATTAAAATATTATAAATCCAATGGATATATCTGCCTGATAAAACAGATTGATATAATACCTTATAACCTGCAAGGTGAAAATGCTTTGGATGATAGGTACATACTTTTAAGCAGGCTTGTCAATGAAGCTGGTTCATTTATCGACTGCTGTTCATCGTCATTTGACAGTTTTGAGCAGGAAAAGATCGATTATAGTGTTTTAACTAAAAACATAAAAAAGCTTTACATGAATGTCAATGAGTGCTTAAATGAATACGTAAATTTAAAAAATGTACAAGTGCCAGAGGAGGAATATGAAGGATGGAGGGAACTTGATAGAATCATGAATGATATTATCGACATTGATAACGATAGTGATTTATATGTAAAATTCAATGAAAAACTTATACAGGCTATATATGGATATCTGAGATTGGCTGAGATGATAAAGCCTTAATTCGTGAAGAAGCGTGTTGATTATAAAGGATGGTAAGTCTGCGACATATAGCTTATTGAGTTAAATGTGTACATATCTGCATATAATTGACACGATAATTAAGTTATATATAAGTTTCTGAATACTTGTTTGAGTTTTGATTAAATGGTAAACTATTATGAGGAATAAGGTACATTTTTATATTTCTATGGAATAAATATCGCCCAAGGGGGAAAAATCAATGGTAGGAAGGAAGCGAAGGGGATTCGGCTTTTTAATCTATCTATCCCTAATCTGCTGTATAGCAGGAAGCTTTTTAGGGGACCTGATTAAACCTTATCTTCCGGATGCATTGAATAAAAGTTTCAACATTGGATTTAGTCCTTTCCCTCTGGATCTTAAAGTTGTAAAGTTCACATTAGGATTCAGCCTTCAGCTGAATGTAGTGTCGATACTAGGATTACTCGTCGCTATAATATTATATACCAAATTCCTATAGTGGGGGTATGGCAATGAAGGTGATTTTGGCTTCAAAATCCAGCAGGCGAAGCGATATACTAAGTAACATAGGTCTGAAATTTGATGTTGTAAAAAGCGGGTGCGATGAATCATATGATGTTTCGATGAAACCTGAAGATGTGGTGAAGTACCTGTCTTATAAAAAAGCTTATAATGTTGCAGAAAATTTGAGGTATGATGCACTGGTAATAGGTGCGGATACCATAGTGGTGCTTGACGGTATGATTATGGGAAAGCCTAAAAGTACAAAAGATGCTTTTGACATGTTAAAGAAGCTTTCAGGAAGATGCCATACCGTATATACAGGCATATGCGTTATAAAAACGCAGTCACTTGAGAAGCTGGTTGATTTTGAGTCAACGATTGTAAAAATAAAAGATCTGTCCGATGAGGAAATAGAGAATTACATAAAATCAGGCGAGCCTATGGATAAAGCAGGAGGATATGCAATCCAAGGGCTGGGCAGCCTTATTGTGGAAAGATTGAATGGCTGCTATTTTAATGTAGTCGGCTTGCCGGTTTACAAGCTTTCATGTATGCTCAAAAAGTTTGGCTTGGATCTTTTATCTGGGGAAATATAGATTCTTAAGCTGTAGTTGAGGATGTAGTATGGAAAATCTGAATCGAAAACATACAATAAAAGATATACCTGAGGAAGAAAGGCCGAGAGAGAGGATGGAAAAGTTTGGTCCGGAAGCATTATCAAATTCCGAACTGCTTGCAATAATACTGCGTACCGGCACAGCATATGAATCTGCCTTGGACATATCAAACAGGCTTTTAAAGGAAGGCAACGGCATAAAATGCCTTTATGAATACAGTTTTCAGGAATTGAAACATATTAAAGGCATTGGCAATGCCAAGGCATCACAGATAAAGGCTGCACTGGAGCTTGGCAGGAGGCTTAAATCATACAAAGATGGAAGCGATATCTACATTAAAACTCCACATGATGCTGCAGAACTTGTGATGGAAGATATGAGGCACCTTAAAAAGGAATGCCTGAAGCTTATGATGTTGAATACAAAAAATATGGTGATTTCTATAAAGGACATATCGGTTGGAGGCTTGAATTTTTCAGTCGTGCATCCGAGGGAAATATTTGTTGAAGCAATAAAGGTTTCAAGCGCTTCAATAATCATATTCCATAATCATCCATCGGGTGATCCATATCCGAGTCAGGAAGATATAGATGTAACGAAAAGAATTTATAAAGCAGGTAAGATTGTTGGAATTGATTTGATAGATCATATTATTATAGGCGATAATAAATTTTCAAGTCTTAGGGAAAAGGGTATAATCTAATGCAGAGGATATTGAAAGGGGACAATTAAATTGGGTTTATTCGGTTTATCTAAAGATATAGGAATTGATTTGGGAACAGCTAATACTTTGGTTTATATAAAAGGAAAAGGCATTGTGTTAAATGAGCCTTCAGTGGTAGCTATAAAAAACGATTCGACAAGACAGCCGCTGGCTGTAGGAGAAGAAGCAAAGCAGATGATAGGTCGTACCCCAGGCAATATAATTGCCATAAGGCCTATGAAGGATGGAGTTATTGCTGACTTTGACATTACTCAAGCAATGCTGAAATATTTCATAAGAAAGGTATTTAACAAAAGTTCATTTGTAAAGCCCAGGATCGTGGTATGCTATCCGTCAGGTGTAACCCAGGTCGAAAAGAATGCTATCGAAGAGGCAACATATCAAGCAGGCGCCAAGGTCGTGTTCATGCTTCCGGAGCCAATGGCTGCGGCAATAGGAGCAGGACTGCCTGTAAATGAGCCAAGCGGAAGCTTGGTCGTGGATATAGGAGGAGGAACGACTGATGTCGCAGTAATATCTCTGGGCGGCATAGTGACAAGCAAATCCCTGAGGATAGCCGGTGATGAGATGGATCAGGCTATAGTTTCATATATAAAGAGGGAATACAGCCTCATGATTGGTGAACGCACGGCTGAACAGATTAAAATCGAAATAGGTTCAGCATATCCTCAAGATGAAGAGAAATCCATGGAAATAAGAGGACGTGACCTTGTCACAGGTCTTCCAAAAGTTCTTATGATATCATCTTCCGAAGTAAGGGAGGCTTTGAGCGAACCCGTGAATACAATAATAGACGCGATTAAATCAACTCTTGAGAAAACACCGCCTGAACTAGCTGCGGATATAATGGATAAAGGTATAATGCTTACAGGAGGGGGTGCACTCTTAAGCGGCTTTGATGAGCTTATAAAGAAAGAGACAGAGATGCCGGTCAACATTGCGGAGGAACCTCTTGATTGCGTGGCAATAGGAGCCGGGAAATCTCTTGATAATATAGACAAATTAGGCCCGGTGAGTTCCATGTCCCTATCGAAAAAAAACAGGTAGGAAGTGGTTTTATAGATGCGCCGTATTTTGCAAAATAAATTGCTGACGATAGTTGTTGTGTTAAGCCTTGTTTTTGTTGTATTCATAGGAGTAACCGCATCAAGGAAGGACAGGGTAAGCATATTTGAAGGGATCGTGGGCAATGTCATAACACCTGTCCAGAAATATCTTTATATAGGCGGCCAGAAGATAAGCAATATGTTTGGTTTTATATCAAATATATCTGTGATGAGCAGCGAAAACTTGGAATTGAAATCAAAAGTCGAAGAACTTGAAAAACAGCTCATTGACTATCAAGCGACAAAAGCTGAAAATGACAGGCTCAGAGAAATGCTTGACTTTAAAAACGAAAATAAATCCTATTCTTATTTAGGAGCAAATGTTATAGGAAAGGGATCGGGAAGCTGGTACGATGTATTCATAATAGATAAAGGAAGCAATCAGGGCGTCAAAAAATTTTATCCTGTAGTAACAAGTAAAGGACTTGTTGGACAAGTTATGGAGACAGGCCCTAACTGGTCCAAAGTAATGGCCATTATAGACGAAAATAGCCGTGTAGGCGGATCTGTGAGCCGAAGCGGGGATCAAGGCATGGTTCAGGGCATGCCTGGATTGAATGGGGATAAAAACTGCAAGATGATGTACCTTCCCGTAAGTTCAACCGCAAAGCCCGGAGATTTTGTGGTTACATCAGGAATCAGCAAGTTTTTTCCGAAGAATATAATGATAGGCACCATAGTTGAGGTGAATGATGATATGTCCAATTTTGTGAAATCCGCAACCATCAAGCCGAGCATAGATTTTACAAAACTCGAAGAGGTATTTATTATCACAAATGCCATAAGCGACGACGATTATCCGGCGGGAGAGAGTTAATGTGAAAAAATTATATTTACCGCTGCTTTTGATATTATTGGCAGCTTCTCAAAACAGTTTGTTCGTTCATTTGAAAATATTTGGTGTCATACCTGATTTGGTGCTTATATTTGATATATGCGTAGTACTGGCTGTCGGGAACCCATATGGTACTATAACGGCTATGCTTGGGGGAATTATAGTTGATACTTTTTCGGGAGCCCCATTTGGAATACAATCGATCGGCTATATGGTTTCCGTGTACCTTATAGGAGCTGTTGAGGGGAAAATATACAAGGATAATATATTCGTGCCCGGCATATTTACTTTTTTAGGATCAATAGTGAAAGAGTCGATAGTCGGCGCTTTTTTATATCTGACAGGGGCCCAGATAAGCTTTTATCCATATTTATTGAAGTTTATCATACCGCTTGCTATATATAATACAGTGCTGGCTGCGATATTTTACAGGTATATAGGAAAACTTATGGTAAAGCTTTCATTGAATAAACCTGGCGGTTTTAATGCATAATCCAAACTGAAGGACTATCTGTTTTAAAGACAGATTAAACTATAGGCTATATTAAAGTATAACGAGGCGATAGATTTTCCCACTTGCAATGGACGGGTATTCTTTCGGTTTTCAGGCTGTGAACTAATCTTTCGCCTCGTTGAAACGCAGTAAGGTAAGAAAATTTTTCTACAACCGAAAAATTTTCTACTAATGCGTTATAATGTTGATTTTGAGCAATCCAAGTGAGCGTGAACAAGATGTGGATGCTCAAAATAGAAGTGGAACCTAAATTTTAAAGAAGCAATACCTGAGATGGGTGATAGAATGGAGAAGAAAAAGTTTTTTACAAGATATACGGCTGCGATCATAATGGTTGTCATATCATTTTTGCTTTTGCTGTTCAAGCTTGCTGACATACAAATAGCGCGTGGCGAGGATTTTAGAAGACAAGCTCAAGATAAAAGCATAAGGACTGTTGATGATGAGGCACCAAGGGGGAAAATACTTGACAGAAACGGCCTTGAACTGGCAACCAATGTCCAAAGTTACACGATTTTCATGATGAAGCCTGAAGAAGAAGGAGAGGATTTAAATACAGTAATCGAGAGGCTTGTTGATATATTAAATAAGAGGAACGAAAAGATAAACGATGATTTCTGCATCAAGATAGAAAATGGGAGCAATGGAAAATATAATTTCAAGTTTGAATTTCCAAATAATAATACAGATGCTGAAGCAATAGCTCAATATAACGAAAAAGCAGCTAAAAGATGGAAGAAAGAAAATGGAATCAAAGAGAACTATACTGCAGAGCAATCGTTTTACTATTTAAAAGACATATATAAAATAAATCCGGTTCAAAAAGAGCATAACACTTTGAGTTTTATACGCCAAATCATGGTAATAAGGCAGATGTTGAAAGACAGGCAGTATGAAGCATATAAACCTGTTGAGATTGCATATGTGAGCAGAGAGACAGCTTTTGAGATAATGGAAAAAGGGCTTTATCTTCCCGGAGTCGACTATAAGTTGAAACCTTTAAGAAAGTATCCGTTCGGAGATATGGCTTCATTGATTATTGGAAGTCTTAGAAAGGTTCCGGATTCCAAAGCATCTGATTATGTTGACAGGCATTATGATATAAGCACGGACCTCATTGGAAGAGACGGGATTGAGGCATATGCCGAGGAAGATTTAAGGGGTGAAAAGGGAGGCAGGACCGTCAAGGTCGATGCGCTTGGAAGGATTGTTGAGGAGCTTGGAAAGCGTGATCCAATACCAGGCAACAATGTACTGCTGACGCTTGACAGCAGCCTTCAGAAAGTTGCCGAGAAATCATTGGATGATGTTATGCAGCAGCTAAGAAGCGGCAAACTTGATAGAGTGAGTTATCCATATGCTACAAGAGGTGCTGCCGTTGTCATAGATGTGAAGACAGGCGAAATTTTGGCAATGGCTAGCAGGCCTGGAGGATATGATCCCAATGCCATGGCAGCAACCGGAAGCATTGATTTGAACACCTGGAAAGTGCTGTCAGGTGACAAGAGCCTGTATCCTGAAATCAAGAATCCTGAAAGGATTCCAAAACCAATGCTTAATTTGGCAACTCAAAGCCCGGTTCCTCCGGGTTCCACATTTAAGATGATTTCGGCAATAGCCGGGCTTGAGACCGGCGCAATTACGCCTTCCACAATCATACGCGACCTTGGGGAGTATAAGGTTGTAAAGAACTTCCCGGGTGCTTGCTGGCTGTGGAATTACCATCCAGGGCAGACCCACGGAAATTTGAATGTAGTGAGTGCTCTGAAGGTTTCCTGCAACTACTTCTTTTTTGAGGTGGGCCACAGGGTGCACCTTAACAATTTGACAAAGTATGCTAAATTGTTTGGACTGAGCAATGAACCTACAGGGGTTGAAATAGCTGAAACCCCGGGTGATGTGGCAAATATTGAAGCTGCAAAGGCTACGGCTGTTTTGATATCTACGAGCAGCACTTTGAAGGATATATCTCAACCGGGATATGATAAGGAAATAGGTACTTTTGTACCAACCAAAGAACAGGAAAAGCTTATTAAAGACATGATAAGCAGTAATGATACGAGTGTTTCCAAATTGAAAGAGGCAGGCATAACCAGTGCCAAAATAAGATCAAGAATAATAGAAGGAGTAAGGATTGCTTATAGGGAATACAATAACCAGTGGATGGAATTGAATGCTGCGATAGGACAGGGCGATGATCGGTTCACGCCGCTTCAAGTAGCAAATTATATTGCAACTATAGCCAATGGAGGCACGAGATTGAGACCCCACTTGGTAAAGGAATATGTAAGCCCGGATGGCACAGTGCTTAAGAAAGTAGAGCCTGAGGTATTAAACAAAGTGGATTTGAAACCAGATACCCTCCAAACGGTGATACAAGGGATGGATGCCGTAACAGGAGAAGGAGGAACAGCCGGAAGCACATTTAGAAACTTCTCCATAAAGATAGCAGGTAAAACCGGTACGGCTCAAGCGTCCGGCGGAATGGACGATTATTCATGGTTTGCAGGCTTTGCTCCTGCTGATAATCCTCAAATTGCGGTGGCAGTCGTAATACATGAAGGCGGAGGCAAGGGAAGCGCCAATGTGGCTAGAACGTTGTTTGAACATTATTTTGGATTGGATAAACCGGCCCAAACAGTGACTCCATAGTTAAAATAAAGCATTATTAAATAATTTAAATGTCCCTGGCAGAATATCAAGGCAATTTGCCTTGATATTCTGCTTTATGTTAGGACCACGGCTTGTGATTTTAGCGCCGTGGTCCTATTGTTTTAAAAAATTATATATGTTTGCAGGAATTATTGTTTTTTTGAAGAAATTTAATACTTAAGGTAGCAATGGAGGTATCAAGATGGAAAGCGGTAATATTTTGTTTAAAGGTACAAAAGATGGCGTCATAGTCATGGTCAGAGGAAACAGCGACTACCTATCTGTTGAACAGGCTTTAAAGGATAAATTGCACAAAGCAGGGAATTTTTTTAAGGGCAGTAAGCTGTATATAGATTTTTCCCATGCTGATATCGATGAAGAACAGCAGTCTATTATTAAAAATCAGATAATGAAGGATTATTGTGTTGCTATTAAGGATATAGATGCCGGGAAAAATAAGATGTTCACCGGTACTTATGAAGGAAGAACCAGATTTATAAAAGGCACGGTACGTTCGGGACAGAACATAGAATTTTGGGGCAATATTGTAATAATAGGTGATGTAAATGCCGGCAGCCAGGTAGTGGCGGGCGGCAATATTATTGTATTGGGTGCACTCAGAGGAATGGTACATGCAGGGGCTTCAGGAAATGAAAAGGGAATCATAGCTGCTTATTCCCTGCAGCCTACGCAGCTTAGAATTGCAGGCATTATTTCGAGGGCTCCGGATGGTGAAAATGTAAAGCCTAAATGTCCTGAACTTGCCAGAGTCAAGGACAAACGTATCATTATAGAGCCCTATGTGCCGGATAAATTCTATGATTGATTGGAGGATAAATATGGGTGTTGCATATGTAATAACCTCGGGAAAAGGTGGAGTTGGGAAAACTACTACTACAGCAAATTTAGGAACGTCTCTCGCACTGCTGGGAAAAAGAGTGGCTGTTGTAGATGCGGATACAGGTCTTAGGAATCTGGATGTCGTGATGGGATTAGAGAACAGGATAGTTTATGACCTTGTTGATGTTGTAGATGGTCTATGCAGGTTGAAACAGGCATTGATACGGGATAAAAGGTTTGAAGGTCTGTATCTTTTGCCTACGGCGCAGACCAAAGAAAAAACATCGGTAAGGCCGGAACAGATGCAGAAGATATGCGATGAATTGAAACAGGAATTTGACTTTGTGCTTATAGATTGTCCGGCAGGAATTGAAAGAGGATTTGAAAATGCGGTCGCAGGAGCGGACAAGGCAATTGTTGTAACAGTTCCTGAAGTATCGGCAGTCAGGGATGCCGACAGGATCATAGGCAAACTTGAAGCAAGGGGGCTGACTGACCATCAGCTGATTATCAACCGGCTTAAGGCGGATATGGCTAAACGTGGCGATATGCTAAACATTGATGACATGATAGATATATTGTCTATAAAGCTTTTAGGCGTCATACCGGATGATGAAAAAATAATAGTATCCACGAACAGGGGCGAGCCTGTGGTGACCGACCAGGAATCGCTTGCAGGAAAAGCATACAGGAACATAGCCAGACGTTTGACAGGAGAAAAAGTGCCATTCCTGAATATTGAGGATGAAGAAAATCACGGATTCCTAAAGGGATTCTTTAAAAAATTATTTAGAAAATAGGGGGGAGGTTGGTGATAGATATGCTTAAGGCATTTAGTAAATACGGCAATGCAAGCAAGGATGTTGCAAAGGAAAGGCTAAAATTGATTTTGATACATGATAGAACAAATATACCCCCTCAGTTTTTGAATATGGTAAAGGGTGATCTTATAAAAGTGATATCCGATTATGCTGAAATCGATGAGGACGGCATAGAAATTACTATAAATACCGGTGAAGGAAGAGGAAGAAACAGCAATATTTCTTCACTTGTGGCAAGCATTCCGATTAAAAAGGTAAAAAATATGGGAAGATGATGCAATTTCGTAATACATATTTTTGAACGGGTTATGATTTTGGCTTTGTTTTGCATACAAAATATGCCGCAATCGTTATGATTGCGGCATATTTTATGC
>ENA-UOOI01000970-UOOI01000970.1-fermentation-metagenome-genome-assembly--contig:-NODE-970-length-32866-cov-6.531011_pt1 | contig 32866 bp, 33 predicted proteins | sample MGYA00245779_ERZ724027 | MGnify/ENA primary metagenome ERZ724027 (study PRJEB28704, sample SAMN03018318) | fermentation metagenome | biome: anthropogenic terrestrial biome; feature: soil; material...
CTATTCTTGATATATAATCAAGATAATAGAACCGTAACATGAGATGTATTGAAATCCATTAAGCTTTAAAAGTTGTTCGTAATCCATACCATAGAACCGTAACATGAGATGTATTGAAATTCTAGTCCGTAATACACGTACAATATATCTTGTTTGTATAGAACCGTAACATGAGATGTATTGAAATTTCCCATGTGTGTTCCTTTCCACCTGTTAGGCTTGATAGAACCGTAACATGAGATGTATTGAAATATAGTTTGTCCCAAAATCAAGTATTAATTGTGTTAATAGAACCGTAACATGAGATGTATTGAAATCAATCCCACATCCGGTTTACTCTACTAAACATTTCCATAGAACCGTAACATGAGATGTATTGAAATCACGATTACAACAAGCATATGGATAAATACAATGCCATAGAACCGTAACATGAGATGTATTGAAATTTAGTGTACGTTGCTTGTAGCCCTTGTAGTCTACATAGAACCGTAACATGAGATGTATTGAAATTAAGACAACAGGTCTGTAGATAATTGCCCCGCATTTTATAGAACCGTAACATGAGATGTATTGAAATTTTCGTAAATCGTCGTAAGACAACAGGTCTGTAGATAGAACCGTAACATGAGATGTATTGAAATTCTAGTCCGTAATACACGTACAATATATCTTGTTTGTATAGAACCGTAACATGAGATGTATTGAAATTTCCCATGTGTGTTCCTTTCCACCTAGTAGGCTTGTCATAGAACCGTAACATGAGATGTATTGAAATATCAATTACAATGTTTTACAATCAAGTATCGTTTTTATAGAACCGTAACATGAGATGTATTGAAATGAAATTAAAAATGTAAAGCCTTACTACCATCTAACTATAGAACCGTAACATGAGATGTATTGAAATATTAGTTGTTTCTTATTCTTACATGCGACTACTGATAGAACCGTAACATGAGATGTATTGAAATTTTATAAACTTAATAAACGATAATAATGCATATCTTATAGAACCGTAACATGAGATGTATTGAAATAACGAAATCCACGATATTATGCGAACATCTATAACTATAGAACCGTAACATGAGATGTATTGAAATTCAGAGCCGGGAGGCTATCCCACGGCTGACGCCCATAGAACCGTAACATGAGATGTATTGAAATTTAATAGACGATACTTTTATTTTATTCTTTGCTTGTATAGAACCGTAACATGAGATGTATTGAAATAAGCCATGTGCTAGATTATAGTAGTAATCCGCCTGATAGAACCGTAACATGAGATGTATTGAAATACGCTTGGAAATTTTACATAATGCATTGGATTTTCTATAGAACCGTAACATGAGATGTATTGAAATATTATTGTGTTATATTGTTCGTCTGTTAATGCAACATAGAACCGTAACATGAGATGTATTGAAATCAAATTAGTTATTAACACTGAGAGAACAGTAAACATAGAACCGTAACATGAGATGTATTGAAATTTTAGTTATTAGTTGTGCTATGTCAGATTGAATTCATAGAACCGTAACATGAGATGTATTGAAATGCTGCTAGACAGATTAAAAATGGACTGCGATTATTATAGAACCGTAACATGAGATGTATTGAAATCCAGTTGCGGGGGTTAATCCTGCGGGCGGGAACTTATAGGACCGTAACATTAGATGTATTGAAATGTGAAAACAATCTCCATTCCCTTAGCTGCTGTTTCCGCATAGAACCATAACATGAGATGTATTGAAATTTAAAATATTCATATTTAAATTCAACTGAATTGCCATGGGACCATAATATTCTATTTTCGCATAGTCAGTCATAAACATAGAAAACTAACAGAAGAAGAGTATGGGGAATATAAAATAAGGGGTATAGGAATAGCATCCATTATAGTGATTTTATAAGAGGGGGAAATTAAATAATGAAGAGTAATTTAAGTAAGAAGATATTGATTTTAGGCCTAATAATTTTACTTTTATGCATCAGTTATGCTTTTAATAGAAATCATTCATATGCAGAACGTAAAATGAAAATGCAATTTACAGAGTATAGTTATGACATGAAGAAAGAATACACATTTACGGATTTTGAAGGAAATCTTGTGTTAAAATACTCCCAATTTTCCCTTGAAAGAGGAAACTTTGTATTTCAATTATGTAAGGGTAATCAGGTAGAAGCAGAATCAAGAGTTTACTCCGGAGATTCTTCTGCTGGAAAAATAGTTTTTAATGGATTAACCAAAGAAAATGAGTATACAATTAATTTATTTGCTGAGGATGCGCATAGAGGTAGGATTCAGGTTGAATGGTAAGTTTGTTCGTTCAGAATCTGCCATTTATTTTTGCTTAATTTTTTTAAAATTTTTGAAACAATATTCCCTTTAAAATCATCTAATATATATAGGTACAAGTTAAATAAAATAGTAAGTTTCGGCTTCATTTGGCTAGGGGGAATAGAAATTGATTTACATAAAAAAATTAACTCATCGTTTTAGAATATGTAAATACCATAATTGTGTCAACGGTATTATATTTGCAACCTTTGGGATAGCATGTTTACTCTGGGGATTTTCTATTATTTATGGGAATGGGAATAAAGGTGGCTATCTTATCGCTTTACCATTTATGGGAATTGTAGTTTGCCTTATATTTGGACTACGTTCCATGCTTCATAATCATGAATATACTAAACCTTCTAAAGAGGTTTGCCCTTTTTAAAAGTATGAAATAATACTCTATTTTACATTTTACAATGAATTTTCCAATTCCTTTGCAACTTTATCCGAAGAAATACTACTTTATTTTATAAAATGTGGTATAATAGTAGGATTGAATAAGATGTAAAAGGAGAAATTGAATGATACAATTATCCAGAATTGGAATTCGAAATATTGCTTCCAGTGATGTGGTTTATTCTAGAGGGCTGCAGGATTACAAGAATAATCACGTAGTGAATGCTACCTGGTCCAACAGCAAGCAGCAATACCGCATTACGGTTAAGGATAATTTTAATTATAATGTAACCATTAAAGTGTTCGAGGATGGTTCTTTTGAACATAGTTGTAATTGCTCGGAACATCTGAAAGAAAATGGTGCTTGCAAACATGTTGTGACGGCACTTCTTTTTGTACTCAATTATGTGGAACGCTCCTTATTGAAAGAACCGGACAATCCGGAGGAGAAGAAAATATATCAGATTATCGAGTATTTTAGTAATGAAGAAATTAGCATGGTTCAAGGGGAAACCTATCATATGGAAGTAACTGTAACGATACCAAGTCTACTTAGAGGGAAAGAAGGAAATGCATTTGCCTCTATTCGTGTTGGCAACAGTAGGCTTTATAAGATACAATCCATAAAGAAGTTTTTGCTTGATATGTATGGTAAAGAAAATATTGTCCTTGGAAAAGAATTTAAGTTTGTTCATGGTGAGAGTAAATTTGATAAGCAGTCTAATAAGATACTGGATTACTTTTTGGAAATACTTGAGATTCAGGAAGCTGTGGATAAAATGGCATTTCCAAAGTTATTTAACAGGTCTCAAATTATTTTAACCAAAAATATGCTTTTAAGGTTATTAAATATATTAGGGGATAATAAATTTCGGTTAGAGCTTTATGGAAAAGAGTATGAGAATGTTATATATTCAGCGTCTAATCCAAATATCAAATACAATCTTTCTATGATTGAAGACGGTATAGTAATGGATTACAACGGCAATTATCATGTTATTCCTCTTACAGATACTGGGGAATTATTGTATTTTAACGGATGTATCTTTAAGCCCAATAAACGTTTTACTCATAATTATGTTCCTTTTTTCAACAATCTGGGTGGTAATCGAGAGCCATTGGTGTTTAAAGGAGTTCATAAAAATAAATTTCTTGAAGTGGTGCTTCCTAAAATAAGTGAAATTATGGAATTAACTGTACCAGAGGAGTTGCAGGATCGATTTATTACCGAGAATTTAGAGCCTATTGTATATTTAGATAGAGCTAAAAATCATATTCGTGCGGAATTAAAATTTAAATACGGTGAGCATGAATTTAACGCTTTTGATAATCCTTCCGCTGCTAATTTTATTATAGTCAGACAGCCCATGAAGGAAGACTATTATCTGGAATATCTTGAAAAGTTAGGCTTTGTGCCAAAATCTCATAGCTTTATTATGAGAAATGAAGATGACATATACGAGTTTTTAACAAATTCCATTCATGACCTGGCAAAGGAATGTGAATTATATTATTCCGATGACTTTAAAAAGATTAATATTAAATCTCCGGGAAGCTTTAAAGCTGGACTTAGTGTTAGTACAGGTGTTGATTTATTAGAAATGGATCTAAATTACGAAGAGGTTCCAAAAGATGAATTACAAAATTTATTTAAATCTTATCGCATGAAGAAAAAGTATTATCGCTTAAAGAATGGTAGTTTTATTAATCTGGAAGATGAAAGCATTAAAAATGTATGGGATATCTTAAATAATCTAAATGTATCGGGTAAAGAGTTAGATAAGGAAAAAATAGAGGTATCTAAGAATGCGGCTGTGTATTTAAATAATGCATTTTCAGAATTGAATCTGGAAGTAGAAAAGAATGAAGATTTTTTCGCTTTGGTAGATAGTATCCTTAATCCCAGCGCTACGCAATACTTGATACCTAACGGAATCGAAGCTACCCTTCGCCCTTATCAGGTAATAGGATATAAGTGGCTTAGGACGTTAGCCGATAATGGCCTTGGCGGAATTCTTGCTGATGACATGGGTCTTGGTAAGACGCTGCAGTCGATTGTGTATATGGCTTCTATTATTGAGGATTCTAAGGAAAAAAGCAATGATGTAAAAAAGAAAAAATCGAATAAAATAGTAAGTACAGTAAGAGGCACGGATGAGAATGCATCCAGTCAAGCGAGATTTTTAATTGTTTGTCCATCTTCACTTATATACAACTGGCAAGATGAGGTCGACAATTTTGCACCATATTTAACAACGGAAGTGATTACTGGTTCGCCAAAAGAAAGACAAGAACTGATTGAATCGGATAGAAAAGCAGATATTATCATTACTTCCTATCCTCTGATACGAAGAGATATTGAGTTATATGAGCAAATACAGTTTCATACCGTATTTATTGATGAGGCACAGTATATTAAGAATGCCGATTCACTTAATGCAAAATCCGTTAAGTTAATAAAGGCACAGCATAAATTTGCCCTAACAGGTACACCAATTGAGAATTCCTTGTCCGAATTATGGTCCATCTTTGATTTTATCATGCCAAATTACCTGTTCAGCCATAGCAAGTTCGTAAATATATATGAAAAGCCTATCATGAAAGAAGAAGAAGGTAAGTTAGTAGATTTAAATAGACGCATTACGCCTTTCATACTTCGAAGAATGAAAAAAGATGTATTACACGAACTTCCTGAAAAAGTAGAAGAGAAGATGCTTACGGATATGGTAGAGGAACAGAAGAAGATATATGTATCCTTTATGGAAAATATTAAAGGTGAAATCAATACCGAAATCAAAGAAAATGGTTTTGAAAAGAGTAAGATGAAAATACTTGCCGCCTTAACCAGACTTCGTCAAATATGCTGTCACCCAAGTACTTTTATAGATAATTACACCGGAGGAAGTGGAAAACTGGAATTATTAATGGAAATCATATCCGATGCCATTGCTAATGACCATCGAATACTTGTATTTTCTCAATTTACTTCCATGCTTTCTATTATTGAAGCAGAATTAAAGAAGGAAAATGTTGGCTGCTTTTATCTTGCCGGCTCAACGAAAGTACAAGATCGAAACGACTATGTAAAACGCTTCAACCAAGGGGAAGGTAAAGTATTCTTAATTTCTCTAAAGGCTGGCGGAACCGGACTCAACTTAACAGGTGCAGACACTGTAATTCATTATGATCCATGGTGGAATCCAGCAGTAGAAGACCAGGCAACCGACAGAGCTTACCGTATTGGGCAAGTGAAATCAGTGCATGTAATGAAGCTTATTACCAAAGGTACCATAGAAGAGAAAATTTACAAATTGCAAAGGAAGAAGAAAAATCTATCCGATTCGGTTATTCAGTCTAAGGAAGTATTTATTAATACTTTAACACGTGAGGAATTGGAAGAGATATTGGGGTAGGTGAGTAACTAACCCTTAAGACTGTAAATATATTTTAGAAGATTACTGTGAAACTGTAAGAAAGACTGTTAAACAAGTGTCATAAGTGTCACAAGTGTCACAAGTGTCACAAGTGTCATTCTGAGCCGCTAAGGCGAAGAATCTATATGGACTGTTGAATAAGTGTCATTCTGAGCCGTTAAGGCGAAGAATCTATATGGAATTTGGATTCTTCACCTTAATGGTTCAGAATGACATTTATTTTTTGAAACAGTTTTTATATAAATTACTAGTTATATGATTTGAAGCATATTGGAGTTAATGTTTCAAGTGGTTTCGGGTGGCTTTAATTGCAGTAGTAATATTTGTGGTAGCTATGTTTGCTAATATATGGTATATTATATTTAGCATACTGCGATAAAACTTATAAACACTGCGATAACCTATTAGTAAATAAAATATTAAAAACATTCCTCATTAAAGCATTTAATTAGTATCAGAAAAGGAGATATGAACGCATATGATAGTAAATCCAACATACAAAGATAATATGGAAAAGCAAAAAATCATACTTGATTGTGACCCTGGTCATGATGATGCAGTAGCCATTATGTTAGCTGGTAAGAATCCTGCCATAGATGTTTTAGGAATTACCATTGTAGCAGGCAACCAAACTTTAGAGAAAACAACAAAGAATGCATTAAATATATGCCAATATTTAGACCTGAATATTCCTGTTTATCCAGGCTGTGGCAGACCTATGATACGGGAGCAAATGATTGCAGCTGATATTCATGGAGTTACAGGCTTAGATGGAACCCATTTTGAGCCTCTTACTAAAAAGTCAGAGAATAAGCATGCAGTTCAATTTATAATAGATACTTTAATGGCTTCCGATGGGGATATTACTTTGGTATCTACTGGACCATTAACAAATTATGCTATGGCACTTAGATTGGAACCTGCTATTACAACTAAAATAAAACAATTTGTCCTTATGGGTGGTTCCTATCAGTTAGGAAATGTAACACCTGCAGCCGAGTTTAATATAATAGCCGATGCTGATGCTGCCCATGTAGTATTTACGTTAGGAAGAAAAATCGTTATGATTGGTCTGGACGTGACTAGAAAAGTGCTTTGCTATCCAAGTATAGTTGAAAGAATGGGAAAGCTTAATAACAAAGCATCTAAACTATTTATAGACTTAATGAATTTCTATAACCATTCACAAAAAGAAGTGTTTGGATTAGACGGCGGTCCTTTACATGATCCGGTTACCATTGCATATTTAATTGATCAATCCGTGGTAACCACCAAAGCCATGTATACGGAGATAGATATTCGCAGTACTCAAAGTTATGGACGTACCAATTGCGATTATTTTGGTTATCTAAAAAAAGAGCCTAATAGTTTTGTTGGTATAGATATTGATGTAGATAAATTCTGGGATATCATTGAAAATGGAATGAAGATATATTAAAGGTAAGTGGTGCCTGGCACCAATACAAAAGTTTTCTTGAAGGCATGGAACGATAAAGGGAAAACTTTTATATCGTTGTAAAACTGCCATTCTGAGTTTAAATTTGGCAAATAGAATTTTAAGCGAAGAACTCATTATAACGTTAAGGTTCTTAAAGTTTAAATCCAGCTATGCTTATTTGCATTCTCAGAATGGTGGATAGTTTTGCAACAATCTTATTATATATTTACTTTATTCATCAATGCCTCTTGTAAAACTTGCGAGAAATTTATATTTTGTTCAATTGCAATTTCATTTAGCCAGGATGGTATGGTTAATGTTTTCTTTACTGATTTGGATTCATTTTTTCTTTTATACTCTAACATTTCAAATTCAATTACCACAACAAACTGACCTTTTTCCAACTTTATATTATTTGGAGTGGAAGCTTTTGGTAATTCAATTTTATTATCTTCTAAGAAGGATAAGCTTAAACCTAATGCTTCAACAGCCATTGAAAGCCATTTGATTCTAATAATTTAATCATTTCTTAGGCTGTCATTGGAATTGGAGGAATTTTCTTCCCTCATTATAAAATTATTATAATACATATTTATACGTATGCCAATTGAATATATTTTATTGAATTTAACAGTACTATGATATACAATATTAATTAGTTAACAATTAGTAATAGCGAAGCAATAATATATCTGCCAGAAAAAGTAATACGTTATGGGTGCCTATATTAGTTCATGCTATTTTGGGTTATTCAGTAGACTACATTGGTATTATTGTTGCAATTGTTATATTTGTTTATTTATTGTTAAAATCTAAGAACAAGAATTTAATACATATTAAGTAAATTGTTAAAAGAAAATTGGAAATTTTTATTATAAAACAGAGAAGTGGATGTACTGTCCCACAAATTACTATTATTATTAAAAGACGCTAAAGCGCCAGAAGCGAGGATATTATGAAAGAATTTTTTTACAAAGGACAAGTTGTATTATTTCAGGGAGATAGTGTAACCGATTGCGGTAGGGACAGGGAGGATAGCACCTCTTTATCTTATGGATATCCAGGAATTATTGCAAATACTTATAATTTATATTTCCCAGATAATGAGGTAACCTTTATTAATAAGGGGATATCTGGTAATCGGGTAAAGGATGTACTTGATCGATATGAAGAAGATATTAAAGAAATTCATCCTGATTTTATTTCAATTCTAATAGGAATTAATGATACTTGGCGTAAATATGATTCCAACGACCCAACTAGTTCAGAAGAGTTTGAAAAATCTTATAGAACGTTATTAAATCTCATTAAAAAGGATTTGCCTGATTGTAAGATTATTATTATGGAACCCTTTGTCCTTAATTCTCTTCCTGATAGGGCATCATGGAGAGAAGATTTAGACCCTAAAATTCAGGTTGTTAGAAAATTGGCAAAAGAATATGCAGATTACTATATACCTCTTGATGGTATATTTGCTAAAGTAGAAGTGGAACAGTATTCTTGTAAACAGCTAGCTGCGGATGGCGTTCATCCAAGCTGCCTTGGGCATGGTATCATTGCACAAGAGTATATAAAAGCATTGATTTAACCTTATCAGGGAAGTACTGCGCTTCTGTAAGCTGGGGTAATCCACCCGTTTACTAAGTTGGTGTAACTCCCACTTTGTAAGTTGGTGTATCCCCCCCCCACCTTGTAAGTTGGTGTAACCCCCACCTTGTAAAGTGGGGGTAGGGACTTGCCTGTTTTAGTAGGAATTCAAGTTTCTGATGAAATGTCACATAGTGACAATGAGGTTATAAGCAAGTAGCATAAATAGATAAACTTACCTTTGGGAAAAACTTGCCTGTCGGCAAGTAAAAATGTCCGCTTTGACTATAAGTGTAATTTTAACATATGTCTTATAATTAGAATAAGCAAGCCTGGATGATTGCAGATATAATATCCCTGTAGTATAATAAATATTATAAAATTACGACTAATGAGGTGATTTGGTGGATAATAAAGCCCTTACGACACAAGAAGTAGCTGATATGTTGAAAATCGCTAAAAATACTGTTTATGAATTGGTAAAGCGCGGAGAATTAAATTCTTATAAAATTGGGAAGAAATTAAGATACTCTATAGAAGATGTAGAAAATTATATAGAACAATCTAAAACTATAAAACCATTGAATAATACAAGTCAATACAGGTCTGATGAAAACAAAACCTTTAATTCCAGTTCAACAGATAATAGTTTTGTAATATGTGGACAAGATCTTATGCTTGATATTTTATCTAATTATATTGAACGACATGAAAAAGGTGTCCGGGCACTTCGATCTTATATAGGAAGTTATGACAGCCTTATTCAATTATATCACGGGAAAGTTAATGTTGCTACATGTCATATGTGGGATGGAGATTCAGGACAATACAATGTTCCTTTTGTAAGAAGGCTGTTACCAGGAATACCTGCGGTTATCATTCACCTTACCTATCGTATGCAAGGATTTTATGTAGCAAAAGGAAATCCTAAAAATATATTGACTTGGAGTGATTTAAAAAGACCGGATATTACTATGATAAATAGGGAAAAAGGTGCTGGTTCACGTGTTCTATTGGATGAAAACCTTCGTTTATTGGGTATCCGTGGCAGCTCTATTAATGGTTATAATAGAGAAGCAGAATCCCATCTTATATTAGCTAGTACAGTTGGGCGGGGAGAGGCTGATGTAGCAGTAGGAATAGAAAAGATAGCGAATCAAGTAAAAGATATTGATTTTATTCCACTACAAAAAGAAAGATATGAGTTAGTCATTAAGAAGGAAGATATGGACCTTCCAGTTATAAAAACTATTTTAAACATTCTTCAATCCGATGAATTTAAAATTGAGTTTAAAGGAATTGGCGGATATGATATTAGTGAAATGGGGAAAATAGTTGCGGAAACCTGAAAATGTATGTGAGAGTGTTATTTTGAATATGGAATGACATTTTGAATATGGAATGACATTTTGAAAGTAGAATATCATTTTAATATAAAATATCATTCCAAATATAAAATGTCATTCTGAGCCGAAGGCGAAGAATCTTTGTAAGTAAACTTATATCTAGATTCTTCGCCTTCGGCTCAGAATGACAACTTTATACAATCCAAATTTTCGGAATGATAACTTCAAACAATCTAAACTCTCAAAGTGGCAGCTTCACCCAATTTAGATTCTTCGCCTTTTAGGCTCAGAATGACAAGTATTTATTTCTTTAACAAGCATTTATTTCTTTAACAAACAAGCATTTATTTCTTTTACAAACAAGTTTTTATTTCTTTAGCTTCATAAGTGAATTAGCTACTAGATTATTATATTGTTCCTCTGTTAACTTTGTATGATAGAATAAATCGTAGTATCTGGCTGCTTCTTCATAAACATTGTAGTTAGCTTGTTCAGGATATAGCAGTTGTGTAATCCAGATCATACCCATATAGCGGTTAACAGAAGGAGGGTTGCCCATCCAGTTATAAGGTCCAGATGGTACTTCAAAGTATCTGTTGTTTTTAATAGCAGACAGTTCTTGCCATGCTTTATCCTTTGCTACAGTATTATAAATACTTCCTGGGGCAAATATAATAACATCAGGATTCCATAAGAGAATTTGTTCCATATCTACCGGATTACCGGTTCCCTTACTTGAAATATCATCAACTACAGCTACATTATTACTAACTTGATCAATTATTTCTGCGTGAAAGGAGTCTTTAGCTAAAACACTAAGTCCATCACTGGTACAATATAGTAATTTAACTTTTCCGTCTTCTCCAACTTTATTCATAATGTCCTGAGTTTTTGTATAGATTTCGTCACAATAATTTGCTAAAACTTCAGCTTTTTCTTCTCTGCCCAGAAGTTTTCCTAATTCTCTGTATGCATCTCCCATACCTTCTGTAGTTGCTTCAATATGTATGGTAGGAATATTAACCTGCTCTGCAATGGCATCCATATCTTCTACAATTGTAGGCTTAGATTCCCCAACATCTATAATTACTTGCGGATCTGCTTTTACAACTTCTTCAAGATTTAAATCACCTTTTCCATAAAACTGTCCAAGTACAGGAAGGTTATAATATTTACTATCCAAATACTGTGCTGCTTCTGTATCCCAATCACTGGAAAGTCCTACAAACATATCAGGAGCTAAAGCAAAAAGAACAATCTGAGCCATAGTTCCAGAAGGAGCAATTCGAGTAATGTTTGTTGGAATTTCCACCTGGCGGCCTGCTGAGTCGGTAAATGTAGTGGTTCCGTTCTCATTAGCTGTTTCTCCTTGTGCCTGAGAATCTTTTTCTACATCTTCATTTTTGGTTCCATCGGTTGTGTTGCCTTTTGTTAAATCTGTTTGCGATTCTGTAATTTCATTAGAATTTTTTTTAGAGGAACTGTTTTTACTTTTGTTTCCACATGCTCCTACTGTTGACACCACTAAACAAATTGCAAGTAGTAGCGGGATGAGTTTCTTTTTCATAATTTGTTTTCTCCTTTAAAATTTATATTACAATTCCAAACCTAATATGTTTTTTGGAATTGAAACTCGATATTTATCATGGCATAAGCTTTGAATTTTTACGCTTACTCCATACAGAGCCTTAATTAAATCTTCTGTATATATTTCAGATGGAACGCCGTATGCGATTACCTTACCATTTTTCATAGCCATAATCGTATCTGAAAAGTAAAATGTCTGGTCTGGATTATGAGTGGATTGAATGACCGTATAGCCTTCTTTTACAAGGGATTTAATCTGTGTTAGAACTAAAATCTGATTGCCAAAGTCCAGATTGGCAGTAGGTTCATCTAATATGAGAATCTTGGCTTCTTGAACCAGAGCACGGGCTAATAATACAAGTTGCCGTTCCCCTCCGCTAATCTGAGCGTAGCCTCGGTTTCTAAGATGTTCAATTCCTAACCTTTCTAAGGCTGCGTTTGCCAGGGCTATTTGCCTCTTCCCCGGACTTGAAAAGGAAGATATCTGCACGGTTGTACCCATTAAAACCATATCAAATACACTATAGTTAAAAGGAGGATAATGGGATTGAGGAATATAAGCTATTAATTTGGCTATTTCTTTTATCTTAAGATTCTTGCATTCTATTCCATTTATCTTTATTTGTCCGTCGTAGCCATTTAACAAACCAAGAATACAGCGAAACAGCGTACTTTTGCCTGCACCATTTGGTCCCAAAACAGATAAGAATTGGTTGCCCTGTATGGTGAAATTAATGTTATCTAAAACATGCATATTTCCATAGCTAAAACTAAGGTTTGAAACTTCGATACTCATTCATTTTCCTCCTTTCTTGTGATTAAATAGATAAAAAAGGGAGCACCAATAATGGCTGTCAGTATACCTAATGGAATCTCGGTAGTAAAAAGATTTCTTGATACATTATCTACTAACAGTAGGAAGATGGCACCGGATAGCATAGTTGCCGGTATTAAATATATGTAATTGTTTCCCACTATTTTTCTTGCAAGGTGAGGAATGACTAATCCAACCCAGCCTATCATTCCGCTAACTGATACACTGGCTGAAGTAATAAGGGTAGATGCAATAATTATAATTAATCGAACTTGTTTCGAATTAACCCCCATCGTTTTTGATTCGTCATCACCTAACGTTAGAATATTCATACGCCATCTTAATAAAAGCAAAGGTACAAGTCCGATAATCATTGGAACAAGTGCAAATAAAACTTCACTTTTCTTTGCGCCGGATAAACTGCCCATAAGCCAATATGTAATAGCGGGAAGCTGATCTGTAGGATCTGCCACTAATTTAATGAAGGAGGTTCCTGCAGAAAATAGGGAGCTAACCATAATTCCTGAGAGAATCAGCCCTAAAATTGTATTACCTTTCGCTTTCTTACTAATTAAATACACAATAACTACTGTCAAAAGGCTAAAGAAAAATGCGCTGAGGGTAATCATATAATGACTTCCATTATTTAATATAGCAAATGCAGCACCAAATGCTGCTCCGGAAGAAGCCCCCAGAATATCAGGAGCTGCCATGGGATTTTGAAAAACTCCCTGGTAGGCTGCACCAGCAGTAGACAAGCAACAACCTACTAAACCTGCTAAAAAAATCCTTGGTAAGCGGATATTAAATAAAACGATTTCCAATTGTTTATCCCAAAACGGCTCTATTGGAAAGATTTTTGATAATAATATTCCAAATAATTCTTTTGTATTGATAGGGTACCTTCCCAGGCGAAATGATATAATTATAGATATTATTAGAATAATTCCTAAAATAAAAATTCGAAAGGTATTCCTATTTGACTTTTTCATTTCACATTTTTCTCCTATTTCTTAAAAACATTCATTGGAAAAACATTAAAAATTGCCGATAAAATGAGGAATTACTTGTGGCAGTTCATTTCGGTTTTCATGGGTTACGGTAATTAATTTTACATTTGGATGGTTTCTTATACAATCTGTCCATCCCTTACTTAATAGCTTAATAACCCCAAGGACTGGAATGCTACCATCCAGAACATTTAGAATTTCCTCTTGAAAAAGGGTAGCATCTCGTTCTAAGCTTCCACATTCATCCATTATAATCAAATCAGAAGATAATCTGGATTGGCGAATGAATTGTACACCTAAAGTATTAAATTTGTCTGTCAATGGAAGAGGAGGGCAGCCGGTCTGAAAACGTGCTACTGCCAATTCTTCGTTATATATATAAGAATCTGCTGCAGAATTCATATACAATAATTTGTTGTAAGATGCTCTATCAGGACCAAAGTAGGTTTTAAATCCACCATAAGTAATATTTTGTAAAGAAAGTGTCTTTGCAATCACTGTACTTTTACCTACTTGTATTTCACCGGTTAGAAATACGTGCATATTATTGCAAACCTCCTTGAATTTCAAATATTCCAACAGATTTCATTCTGGGAATAAAGTAAGGATATTGTTCTTCTCCTGTTTTAATAAGTCTTTGTGATAAAAAATCTTCCAGTTCTTCTGAGGTTACATTATTACGGGACTGAGTCTTTACAAAATTTTCAGCATCTTCAATGGAAACCAAAGGCTGCCCAAATTCAAATGAAGCTTCTGTCAGTTTATAAGATATTCCTTCCTTATTAAGGACATCCTCTACATCACAAGTGGTACTTTTGTGAAAAGACCTATATTTCTCTGGAAATAAACTGCTGTGATTCTTCGTGCCGACAATAGCTATTAGCTTTTTGCAGTGGGGGAGGAAGTCTTTTAAATTACGGCTTCCAAAAAAACTAACAAATATAACATCCCAACTTTCCTTAATATCATCACAGCTCATTAGACGTGGATATATATTAGAAATCTTTTTGTCTCTTATGTTATTTTCAAGTGCTTTTAATGCTTCTTTATTAATATCAATACAAGTAATGCTATCTATGTATTTACAAAGTTCTATATCGATAAGACCTAAACCGCATCCAATATCACAAAGGGTAGAATAACCTTCTACCTTTGGAATAACGAAATTTGCTATATTCTTAAAATAACCAGTATAATTATTAGCATTTTGATACCAGCCAATGGTATCTAAATTCCAATCAAAATTCACGTTAGTTCTCCTTATTCGCTAATTTTTAGTGAGACTTTTTGCCCTGCCGCGGATATCTGATTATTTTCTGCACCTGCAGCTATTCTTGCAGCACGGGAGTTGTCTTTAATCATAAATCCTGATAAATCTGTTACTCCATAATCAAATAAAATCGGGGCTAATGGTACACCTCTTCCTACAAGCACAACTTTCTTAGCATTTTTTGCTAATTGTAAGTATCTAGGCAAGGTTTTACAGGCAATGGAACTGCTGCTTATATATACATAGTCGCTTTCCGGAAGTAAATATTCAGCAGCAAATATAGGATAATCACCATCTTCAGGTTCAAATCCAATAATAGATAAGTTGCATATAGGCTCCAAAAGACGGTCAATATAGGGAAAATGACCGATAACCACAACATTTTTCCCTTTAACTTCATTTTGAGACATAATAAAAGGATCATATACTCTGTCTTCAACTAAGGTATCATAGGAGAATATTACCCCATTTTCCTTTGCAATCATTGGATTGTTATAGTAAGCGTTAATGGCTGCTGCACCGATGGCTGCTTCTAAAAAGTTCCATGACTTTACACAAGTGGCAACCTGGCGTAAGGGCAAACCAATTAAGTTTTTTGAAAACATAGGTATTCTGGTTTCATAGGGATAAGGCGTACCAGATACGCCAGAGCCATTGCCGCTACGGACATAAGAAAAATAATTTCCGTTAATAATCTCATCAGCTATATAATTTTCCGGAATTCCCTGTATTAATGCATCATATAGTTCCCACATAGGTAGTACTCCTTTTCACAGTTTTAGTAAATCTTCCGTTATGGTTTCACCAGAACGCAAGTTATTTCGCAACTTTAATAGAATATTATCAATTTTTTCTATAGACTTTAGATTTTTCTTTTCTTCCTCAGATGTTTGAATTATTTTATGTATTCCACCATTCTTAATAACGATACGTTTATCTGAACTAAGGGCTAACAAAGGATCGTGGGTGGATACAAATACAATTTTTTCATTTTTTGCTAAAAGAGTTATAGCTTTTCGTCTGTCAATACCTGCATTTTCTATTTCATCAATTAAGACGATGGGAGAGTTGCTCATATAGGCAGTATCTGAAATCATAAGTGCTCTGGATTGACCACCACTTAATTGGGTTACCTTTGTATCCTTAGTGAATTGTTCACCGGCTAGCTGGTTAGCACACAAAAAGCATTTTTCGATTATCTCATTGGCATTGGGTGTAAGTCTGGACTTTGCATGCATTTCCAAAAATTGATGCACTGTCAAATCCATAACAAAATTCATATTTTGTGAAAGTTCTGCTACTAATTTGCCATCTAATTGAAAACGCTGTTCTTCCTCTATATGAATTCCGTTTATTAGAATATCCCTGCCTGTGGGGGTATCTCCCTGAGCCAGGCATTCAATATCATTTAATAATCTGCTTTTCCCTGCACCAGTAGGACCAACGATGCTGATTATTTCACCGGGATATATGGTAATACTGATGTTTTCCGGCTCCTTTAATTTGTTAACTCCACCAAGAATAGTTATGGATGTTACCCTGCCTAAAGAAGTTTCTGTTTCTGTTAAATTCGCAAGAAACAGGGATAAGTTCTGCAATAAGTCATACTCATCTAATCCAAACTCTTCAAGAATTTCAGGATTTACATCTTTTAATGCTTCCGATACTGGTATCTCTTTGGATAGGTTTTCAAGTCTAAAATTAGCCAAAAAGTCTGCAGCAATAGGATATTCACATAAAATTACATTTAAATTCTGGGTGTTTAGTTTATTCATAAAATCTTGTGCTTTCATAAGTTAAAACTCCATCTTCTTCATCATTCCCATTTGATAGGATTCACCTATTCTTGTTTCTCCGGTACAATAGGAGCAAACCGAAGAGGGCATAGTGAATCGAAGCTTACTATCTTTAAGAGAGAGAATGTCTTTGGTTTGTTGTATATATTTGCCTAGTAAAAATACTCCCTGTCCTGTGATACCGTTAACAAACATAATTTTTGCTGAGGTATTTACCTGTTTAACATTAAATGCAAATACTTCCCTTTCTGCCTGGGAAACTATATCACCTTTTGTAACCACTACAATATCAGCGAATTTTAACATAGGTCCTATTTTTCGAGGTGTATTGATACCGGATAAATTATCTATAACACAAATGGAGAGAACACCTTTTATATAGGGAGAGCAGCGGTTACAAAGACCTGCACTTTCGGTAATAAGTATTTCAAAATCAGATTCAATACCCCATTGCAAAGCATTTTCAATATTACTAACAAAAAAATGATCAGGGCAGATTTTCCCTGAAAACCCTGTTTTAATAGATATTCCAGCTTCTTCATAACTTATATTATCAAAAGAAGTAAGGCAGTCGAATTTGACTACGCCAATACTTTTTTTTGGAATATCCAAACATTGAGCAAGTTTAATAATTACAGAAGTCTTCCCAGAAGAAGGCGGTCCGGCAACAGTTACGAGTTTCATTAGAAATCCTCCTAATCAAATATGTAAATATGAAACTTATAAAACATAACATGAAAACATAACATGAAAGAACGAAACGTTATATAAGGTGATATATATAAACAACAACGTAATTATATGTCATGTTTAATTTATTTTAGTATATATTCGTAATGAAAAGATGTCAAGATTAATATTACAAATTTTTTTAGTTACAAAAAAGTTTTTGTGACAGTTCAGTTTCTTGATTTGAAGGGGTTGTTGCAAAACATAAAAAATGTCATTCTGAGAGCTTTAGCTCGAAGAATCTCAGTTTAAAAAGAGATTCTTCAAGCTATAATTCAGCTTTGCTGAATTCGCTCTCAGAATGACAGTTTAAAATAAAGTTTTTCGGATAAAATTCAGCTTTGCTGAATTTACTCTTAGAATGACAGTGTTATAACAGCCTTAAATCATTCTTCAAAATGATTATTATAATATTCCTCAACGATATGGTCTAAATATAAGTCATCTAACTCACCAAATTGGTTTAGGATGAGTTCCTTCATTCTTTCAATCTTTTGCATGAATTGGACTTCTTCCCCATCGTTGGGATTTACAAGTTCATTTAAACTTTCTTTTGTTATATTCTCTGATAACCAGGAATTAATTGCATCTGTTTCTTGGTTTTCCCCACTTATTTGCCCTTTGACTTTATTAGCTTTTATGAAAGAGTTGATTCCTATATATAGAAAAACTAAGAACATACCACCCATAACTATATAAGTCAATGTACCATTAAATACACTTATAATTCCCATGGCATTAATGGAAAGTAGAAGAATACCTATTATGGAGATAACTATAAAACTAAAAGCAGATGATTTTAAATCTTTATATTGTTCTTCCTTTTTAACATAAGTCTGTGTTTTTTCAGGTTTTGCTAATGTAGAAGAATCAAATTCTTCCACCTCTGTTTCACAATCCTTACAGACCTCTTCATCAGTAGATATCTTATTGCATTTCGGACATTTTGGCATAATACCCACCCCTTATCAGTTTATTTTATAGTTACAGTTGAGCCTGTGGCATTTTATGAATTATTCGCTAATTTTAAAGCAATGATATGCTTTTTTCCCCTTCTTTACAAGTAATCGACCTTCGGAATCGAAATCATTCGGTGTAAAGGTTTTATCCAATTCGGTTACTTTTACATCATTTACGGTAACACCGCCTTGCTGTATATTTCTTCTTGCATCGGAGCGTGAAGCTGCCATCTTAGCATCTACTAATAAGGTTATTAAATCTATTCCAGCATTAAATTGGCCGGCAGAATAAGTGGTAGTAGGGATATCTTCGGATATCATATTTCCACCAAATAATGCTCTGGCTGCTTCCTGGGCTTTTGTTGCTTCATCTTCACCGTGTACAATCTTAGTAATTTCGAAGGCAAGTACTTCTTTTGCATAATTAATCTCAGCACCTTTTAAGGCGCCAAGTCTTCTTACTTCATCCATAGGTAAAAAGGTTAATAGTCCTAAGCATTCTTCGACTTTAACATCTTCAATGTTTCTCCAGTACTGATAGAACTCATAAGGTGATGTTTTGTTAGGATCTAGCCATACAGCACCTTTCATAGTTTTACCCATCTTAATGCCTTCGCTGGTAGTAAGAAGTTTGAAAGTTAAGCCAAAAGCTGGCTTTTGCTCTTTCCTACGAATTAAATCAACTCCACCAAGGATATTGGACCATTGGTCATTACCACCTAATTGTAAGGTGCAGCCATATAATTGATTTAATTTTAAGAAGTCGTAAGACTGCATAAGCATATAGTTAAACTCAAAGAAGGTTAAACCTTTCTCCATTCTTTGTTTATAGCATTCTGCAGTTAACATTTTATTTACTGAGAAATGAACACCAACTTCTCTTAAGAAATCAACATAATTTAAATTCAGCAGCCAGTCTGCATTATTAGCAATAATAGCATTGTCATTATCGAAATCAATAAATCTGGACAGCTGCTTATAGAAGCAATCCGCATTGTGCTGTATGGTTTCCTTGGTCATAATGTTTCTCATATCAGATTTTCCGGATGGGTCGCCAATCATAGTAGTACCGCCACCAAGTAATGCGATTGGTCTGTGTCCTGCTTTTTGCATATGCATCATAGCCATAACGGTTAAAAAGTGTCCAGCTGTTAAACTATCTGCAGTTGCATCAAATCCTATATAAAAGGTTACTTTTTCCTTCCCTAATAATTCTCTGACTTCTTCATGGGTTGTCTGCTCTATAAATCCACGTTCTTTTAAAATATCATATACATTAGTTGACATTTTATTTCCTCCTTCAATAAATTATTTTTATTATAAATGAAATTGTTTTATTTTTCAACGCTATTCTAAATGAAGGTGCATATTCGTGAACAAGTATTGAATATAATAGTACAGATATAAATGAGGAGGATAGCAATGGATCATCAGGAAGATTTTTCAGTACCATCAAGAGCGGAATACATAAAACTTGCAAGAGAGAGTTGCACGAGAAATTTTAATACGCCGGGTTCGAATAGTAAAAATAATACGAAAATGAAGGGCGAGAATAAGAACGCAAGGTTTAACCTATTTGGAAAGAGAGAGTCCACTGATTATTATGATTTTACCCAGGGAGAATTTGATTTATCAAATGGTTCCATGAAGGTGTTTTTAATAAAAACCATATGTGCTTTCATGCTATTTCTGACTGTATTATTAATTGATAAATTGAATATTGAATTCAAAGGAATTAGCAGTGATTCTATAGAGAAACTGGTATCCTCTAATGAGTTTATAGAAGATGCGGAGGATTTCCTTGTATCTTTATTTGATAAAAGTAATGGTAAGTGATTAGGTCCATGCTGCACTTCCTGTAATTTTCCCTAAAATTTGATAAAGACAATGGTAAGTGATTAGAAGGTTATAGTTCAGCCTGTGGCATTAGGAGCAATGTGAATAGACACTTATTTTTATATTATATTTGTCTTTTCCTTCGTAATCAGTTATAATAATGAAGAAATTTTTAATTCATTTTAATTAGACTAAAGTCATAAGCTGATTCACATAAATAATTTATGTTAACCAATGTGTTTTTCAAAAATAGTAACAACTAATTCTTACTTTAGAAAGGCATGGTACTTTAATGAAAAAATTAGCACTATCCGATGAAATCTTATTAACTATAGAAAAACCAGCCAGATATATTGGCAATGAAATTAATATGGTTGAAAAAGATTTGAACAATATAGATATACGCTTTTGCATGTGTTTCCCTGATGTTTATGAAATCGGTATGTCACATCTGGGAATTCAGATACTTTATGATATGTTTAATCGTAGAGAAGATACTTATTGCGAGAGAGTATATTCTCCTTGGGTTGATTTGGACAAGATTATGAGGGAAAAGCAGATTCCTTTATTTGCATTAGAATCTCAAGAGCCTATTAAGAATTTTGACTTTTTAGGGTTTACCATACAGTATGAAATGTGTTATACCAACATTTTGCAGGTATTAGAATTGTCACAAATCCCAATCTACGCAAAGGATAGAACAGAAGATGATCCTATTGTTTTAGGTGGAGGACCTTGTACCTATAATCCGGAACCAATTGCGGATTTCTTTGATTTTTTCTATATAGGAGAAGGGGAAACCGTTTATAATAAAATATTAGATGTCTATAAAGAGAATAAACTGAAAGGTGGTACCAGAAAAGATTTCTTAGAGAAAGCAGCTGAGATTGATGGTGTTTATGTACCTGCCTTCTATGATGTGGATTATAACGAAGATAACACCATTAAAGCATTTACCAAAAATAATGTTCATGGAAAAGATATTATAAGTAAGCAAGTAGAAATGAACATGAGTGACACCTATTATCCCAAGAAACCATTAGTTCCTTATATTAAGGCAACACAAGACAGAGTAGTCCTTGAAATCCAAAGAGGCTGCATCCGTGGATGCCGTTTCTGCCAGGCAGGTATGGTGTATCGTCCAATTCGTGAGCGTAATATTGAATTCTTAAAAGAATATGCTTGTGAGATGTTAAAAAATACCGGGCATGAAGAAATTTCACTAAGTTCTTTAAGTTCCAGTGATTATTCTGCATTGCAGGAATTAGTATATTTCCTAATAGATGAATTTAGCTCAAAAGGTGTCAATATATCTTTGCCATCTCTAAGAATTGATGCATTTGCATTAGACGTTATGAGTAAAGTACAAGATGTTAGAAAGAGTAGTTTAACTTTCGCTCCAGAGGCTGGTTCACAAAGACTACGTGATGTCATTAATAAAGGCTTGACAGAAGAATCCATTCTAAATGGAGCCATGGATGCCTTTAACAGTGGCTGGAATCGTGTAAAACTATATTTCATGTTGGGACTTCCCAGTGAGACGGTAGAAGATATTGAAGGAATTGCAGTTCTTTCTGATAAGATAGCAAGGGAATATTATACCATTCCAAAAGAACAAAGAAATGGTAAAGTTAGCATCGTTTCCAGTACTTCCTTCTTTGTTCCTAAGCCATTTACGCCGTTCCAATGGTCAAGGATGGATACAGCAGAAGAGTATCTTGAGAAACAACATTTATTAAGGGCAAAATTCAATGAGCAATTAAACCGTAAGAGTATTAAATATAACTGGCATGAAGCAGAACTTAGTGTTCTGGAAGGTGTATTTGCAAGAGGTGACAGAAGAGTAAGTAAAGTGATATATGATGCTTACAAAGCAGGATGTCTGTATGATTCCTGGTCAGAGTACTTTAAATATGATTTGTGGGAGAAAGCATTTGAAGATAATCAAATTGATATTGCATTCTACACTAATAGAGAACGAATAAAGGAAGAAATTCTTCCCTGGGATTTCATAGATGCAGGTGTAACAAAAGATTTCTTATGGAGAGAGTATAACCGTGCCATTAATGCTAAGGTAACACCAAACTGTAGAATGGCTTGTTCTAACTGTGGTGCCAAAGTATATGAAGGTGGAGTTTGCTTTGAAGATAGAAAACAGTAAGTTGAAAAATAAAAAGCAATTTTTCAACATCCTGATTACTATGCGTGCTAAAGCATGCAGATGGGAGTTTATATGAAGACAAGAATTAAATTTACAAAATCGGGACCATTAAAGTTTATAGGTCATTTGGATGTGATGAGATATTTTCAGAAGGCTTTTCGCCGTGCTGAATTAGATGTAGAGTATTCTCAGGGATTTAACCCTCATCAGCTTATGTCGTTTGCAGCTCCTTTGGGCGTTGGACTTACAAGTGATGGGGAATACTTAGATCTTCAGCTGAAAACTAGTGATGAGCCTAAGGCTATGATAGATAAAATTAATAAAGCAATGGCAGAAGGTATACAGGTAGTTGACTTTAAGGTGCTTTCAGATGAAAGTAAGAATGCTATGTCTATGGTTTCTGCAGCTGATTATATGGTTTCTGTTAAAGATGGTTATGAATTTATGGGTATGGAGGAATTTAAACAAAAATTCCAAGATTTTTATAATAAAGAGAGCATTGTTATTCTTAAAAAATCTAAGAAAAGCGAAAAAGACGTAGATATTAAGCCATCTATTTATCATATTGGGTTTGACAGGGAAGAATTCTATAAGAATATTGGACAAAGTTTTGATAAAGATAAGAAGAGTGTAGCAGATGCATATGATAATGGTGTTAAAGTTTTTATGCAGGTTGCTACAGGAAGTTCCAATAACTTGAAACCGGAATTGGTTATGGAAGCTTTTTGCCAATATACTGGAATAGAATATAATATATTTGCATATCAGGTGCATCGAATGGAAGTTTATGCAGATTTGGGAACGGAAGAAAATAGGAGTTTGATTGCGCTGGATAAAATGAATGACTAATAAAATAATAGGAAATTAGAACTATTTTACTATGTAAAAGAATATTTATATATATAGAATATTTATATATATAGAATATTTAATATATATGCAGTACTTTTCATTGGATAAACTAAATTTAGACTTTTGACACTCAAATCAATATTAATGTTATATAAAAATTAAATTACTGGAGTCTCTATGAACAACAAATTAATCATTACAAAACAAGACAATCGAATAATATCAGCTATTTATGAAGGTAATGATATGGTTCAGGTAAATATTGACCATACCGATAATATAAGCGTCCTTGGTAACATCTATATTGGCAAGGTTAAGAATATTGTGAAAAACATTAATGCTGCCTTTATTGAAATAGGTGATGGAAAGATGTGTTATCTTTCGTTGGAAGAAAACCTGCATCCCATATACACTAAGCCTAAACTTACGGACAAATTGGTGGTTGGAGATGAATTGATTGTTCAGATTTCAAAGGAAGATATTAAGACCAAAGCCCCCGTAGTTACCACTAATATAAACTTTACAGGTAAATATGTGGTTTTGATTCATGGCAGGTCTATGGTTGGAATTTCTTCCAAGATAGAAGATGATGAAGAGCGAAAACGTTTGAAAAATTTAATGAAAGCATTTAAGGAAGATTCTTATGGTTTTATTGTTCGAACAAATGCGGTTCACATGGGGGAAGAACGTATTCATGAAGAAATCATGTTTCTAAAGAAAAAATATGAAGAGTTAAAACAATTCGGCGTTCATAAAAGTCTATTTTCCTTGCTATATCAGAACCCACCAGGATATATTTGTGATATTCGGGATGGATATGCAGAACGAATTGATGAAATTGTTTCAGATGATGCCGAAATCTATAATAATATGAAAGAGTATTTGGAAAATTATCAAAAAGAGGATTTGGGTAAACTTCATTTATATAAGGATGATATGATTTTATTAAAAAATCTTTATAGCATCAACACCAAACTGGAAAAGGGACTAAACGAAAAAGTTTGGTTAAAAAGTGGTGCAACTTTAATCATTCAGCCCACAGAAGCGTTAACAGTCATTGATGTTAATACTGGTAAAGCGATTAGCGGAAAAAAGAATGTAGAGGAAACTTTCTTTAGAGTAAACATGGAGGCAGCTCAGGAAATAGCAAAGCAAATACGTTTAAGAAACTTGTCTGGCATCATTATCATAGATTTTATTGATATGAGTAAGCAGGAGTACAAAGTTAAATTAATGAAGGTTCTGGAAGAGTTATTCCGGAAGGATCCTATTAAGACTACTTTAGTTGATATGACTGCTTTAAATCTGGTTGAAGTAACGAGAAAAAAGGTAAGAAAACCCTTACATGAACAAATTTTATAAAGAAAAGACATAGTAACTAAAAGAACATCATTTGAAACCAGTATCATTGCTATAAAAAAGCATTTGCCGAATTAGGAACGTAATGCTACCTTGGTAAGGTCAAGGTGTAATTGAAACAATCAAGATTGATATAATAACTTTATGAAAGCTATACAAAAGGATAGAGGAATTATGATAAAAACAAATGCAATGCGCTTACTTGATCAAGCGAAGATTGAATACCAATCCATAGAATATGAAGTGGATGAAAATAATTTGGCTGGCGTGCATGTTGCCAGTCAGACAGGAGTGCCTGTAGAACAAGTTTTTAAAACCTTAGTAGCCAAAGGCGAGAAAAAAGGAATTATGGTTTTTTGCATACCGGTAAATATGGAATTGAATTTGAAAAAAGCTGCAGCTATAGTTGGAGATAAGAAAATTGAAATGATTCATGTAAAAGATTTATTAGGGTTAACTGGATATATACGAGGCGGTTGTTCTCCAATAGGTATGAAGAAAAAATATCCTACCTACATTGATGAAACTGCAATTCTTTTTGATACAATTGCAGTTAGTGCAGGTATTAGAGGGTGCCAGCTCATCATAAATCCAGAAGAACTTATTGAATATATTAATGCTGAAATTTGTGATATTACAGAATAATTTCATATTGATTAAAGGGGATGAGGCTGTTGCAAAACTGTCGTTCTGAATCCAATAGGTTGTCATTCCAATCCCAATATATTATCATTCCGAGCCCAAAGATTGTCATTCCGAGCCCAAAGATTGTCATTCTGAGCCCAAGGGGCGAAGAATCTCATTTTGAAGTGGGATTCTTCGGGCTAAAGCCCTCAGAATGACAAGGTTTGCTCAGAGCGGCAAGGTTTGCTTAGAACGGCAAGGTTTGCTTAGAACGGCAAGGTTTGCTTAGAATGGCAAGGTTTGCTCAGGATGACATGCTTTTATATCAATGACATTTTTACTTTGCAACAACCCCATTCATTACCAGTTATTAATCTATAAAGCAATGACAACTTTGCTTAATAAGATAATAAATAAAACAGAATAGTGAAATAAACATCAATGCTATAAATGCTCCACCAAATAGCATAAGGGTAAATGTGAAAATTGTAACAATTTTAAAGCAAACAAAGAGAGCTATTATTGAAAATAACAAAGTTAAAATAGCACCGATTACAGAAAAGAAACCATGTTCACATATTGCCCTTACTTCTCTTTCTCCTCTTTTAGGTAATCCATTTGACATTACTAATACAACTAAAAATATTATAACTAAAGCGATTGCAGCTAGTATAATAAAAGGTATAGTAAATTTGTGATAAAATGGATTCTTGAAACAATATAGCAATGCAATGCCGATTCCTATCAAAGTACTAATGATAGTTGCTATTACATTACCTAATGAAATCCTCATGAAAACACCTCCATATTTTGATATAAATGATAAATGAATCCTTATCATAATGACGTGTACTACTAAAACAAAATTATTCATGGTATATTATATGTAGAATAGTGTCGTATTGTGAAAGTTGCAGCTACAGTTGTGGCATCTCACCTCCCTATTTGCCTTACCGTCGTGGGTTCAGACCGCTCCGCTTTACAAAATCCACTCGGACGGTCTGCGCAAAAGAGAGATGGCATTTCACAGGCAGAACTGTAACCGGCGAGAAAAAAACGAAAAAATACAAAATAAAATATTCTTGAAAATCGTTGACAAACACTTCGTTCTATGCTAGTATTACTTAGTGTGCCGCACAGCGAGGTCTGAAGTTCTGTTCATTTTTATAAAGTGTCAGACACCATAGTTGGCGAGTAATGATAATAGGAGGTGCCATATGTACGCAATTATAGCAACAGGTGGTAAACAGTACAAAGTAGCCGAAGGCGATATCATTAAAGTAGAAAAGCTTGGTGTAGAAGCTGGTGAAACTGTTACATTTGATCAAGTACTTGTAGTAAATAACGGGGAATTAGTAGTAGGAAATCCTACAGTTGCTAATGCCAGCGTTTCTGCAAAGGTTGTTGAAGAAGGCAAGAACAAGAAAGTTATTGTCTACAGATACAAGAGTAAAACCGGATATCACAAGAAAAATGGTCACAGACAGCCATATACTAAGGTAAAGATTGAAAAAATCAATGCATAATACTAAGTTGGTAGAGATATGATTAAAGTATCTATGTATAATAATGAAGAAGGTAAGATTATAGGGTTTCGATGCTGTGGACATGCCGAGTTTGCAGAAAGCGGACAGGATATTGTATGTTCAGCAGTTTCAGCGCTAGTAATCAATACCATGAATTCTATTGAAAGTTTTACTGGGGATACCTTTGAATATAAGGAAAACGAGAAAAATGGAATGATAGATTTCAAAATTATTTCAGGTCTTAGTAATGAGTCAAGTTTATTACTCAATTCTTTGTTCCTTGGTTTACAAGGGATACAAGAAGAATATGGTCAAGAATATATCAAATTTGTAGAACAGAACAAGTGAAAACAAGTTCTGTGTCACTATCAAGGAGGTGTAGGTTATGTTAAAGATGAACCTTCAGTTTTTCGCTCATAAAAAGGGTGTTGGTTCTACTAAGAACGGTAGAGATTCCGAATCCAAAAGATTAGGTGCGAAAAGAGCAGATGGACAGTTTGTTTTAGCTGGAAATATTCTATACAGACAACGTGGAACTAAAATCCACCCAGGTCTTAATGTAGGACGTGGCGGAGACGATACTTTATTCGCATTAGTAGACGGTGTTCTTCGTTTTGAAAGAAAAGGAAGAGATAAGAAGCAAGCTTCTGTTTATCCTGTAGAATCAAAATAGGTTGAAATGATTTAAAACCCCAAATTCCTGATTAAATCATGAGTTTGGGGTTTATTTGTGTAGAAAGAACTGTAACAAAGAACTGAAAACGTGCTTTTGCATGTTTTTGTTGTATTTTTTATATATTATGATTATAATAAGAACATTGAAAAATAATGAAGAAAATGCCAACAGTAGATATGTGGGACTCTTCATGTTATTAATAGATTTATTGTAATAAGAAACTTAATTTTATAAATACTATAAATATTGATACGAATAAGAGGTGAGATTATGTTTGCAGATAGTGCTAAAATATATATACGTTCTGGTAAAGGCGGCGATGGGCATGTTAGCTTTCGTAGAGAAATGTTTGTTGCAGCCGGTGGACCGGATGGTGGTGATGGTGGAAAAGGCGGCGATTTAATTTTTGAAGTGGATGAAGGTCTTAATACCTTATCTGACTTTAGATTTACAAAAAAGTATTGTGCCGGTGATGGTGAAAGCGGCGGTAAAAAACGTTGCCATGGTAAGGATGGAGAAGATTTGGTAATCAAAGTTCCTGAAGGTACTGTTATTAAAGATACTGAGACTGGAAAAATAATTGCAGATATGTCCCATAACAATAGACGTCAGATTATATTAAAGGGCGGCAGAGGCGGAAAAGGAAATCAGCATTATGCTACGCCAACCATGCAGGTTCCAAAGTATGCCCAACCTGGTCAGCAAAGCAAGGAGTTAAATGTAACTCTTGAATTAAAGGTTATTGCAGATGTTGGTTTAGTAGGATTTCCTAATGTAGGTAAATCAACATTATTATCCAGAGTTACCAATGCAAGACCAAAGATTGCAAACTATCATTTTACAACTTTAAATCCTAATTTAGGTGTTGTGGATTTAGAGGGGGCAGATGGATTTGTTATTGCTGATATTCCTGGTCTGATTGAAGGAGCATCGGAAGGAATTGGTCTTGGACATGAATTCCTGAAACATATTGAAAGAACAAAAGTTATCATTCACATGGTAGATGCAGCATCTACCGAAGGAAGAGATCCTATTGAGGATATTAAAACAATCAATAACGAATTAGCTGCATACAACAAAGAACTGGTTAAGAGACCTCAGGTAATTGCAGCAAATAAATTGGATGTTTTATATGGTGAGGAAGAAGAACAGGTAATTAAGAAGCTAAAAGATACTTTTGAACCACAAGGAATTAAGGTATTCCCTATTTCTGCAGTAAGCGGTAAAGGCATTAAGGAGCTGCTTTACTATGTAAGAGAAATGCTTGATTCCATAGATACAACTCCAATTGTTTTCGAAAGAGAGTATTTCCCAGAAGAAGATACCTTCTCTAACGAGCCATATACGGTAGAACAAGAAAGTGAGCATGTATTTGTTGTGGAAGGTCCTCGTATTGATAGAATGTTAGGTTATACCAACTTAGATTCTGAACGTGGATTTGAGTTCTTCCAACGTTTTTTAAAGGATAATGGAATTCTTGAAGAGCTGGAGGCATTAGGTATTCAAGAAGGCGATACGGTAAGAATGTATGGATTACAATTTGATTATTACAAATAAATAAGATTAGAGGAGAATATATGACAAGTAAACAAAGAGCTTATTTAAAGGGCTTGGCAATGAATATAGAACCCATTTACCAGGTTGGAAAATCGAGTATTACACCGGAATTAACCAGCGGGTTAAATGAGGCATTAGAAGCAAGAGAATTAGTTAAAATTCATGTTTTAAAGAATTGCTTAGATGATCCGAAAGAAATTGCACAAATATTAGGTGAAAGAACTCATTCTGAAGTTATACAAGTAATTGGGAAAAAGATTGTTCTTTACAGAGAATCTAAGAATAAGAAGAAGATTGAACTTCCGAAAGAAAATAAAGTAACAAAGAGGTAAATTATAATAAACGCTATTAATGGAATAGATACGGAAGAATTTTCTATGTAGGAGTAAATATATGAGTAAGATTGGAATCATGGGTGGAACGTTTAATCCCATTCATATGGCTCATCTTATACTTGCAGAAAGTGCCTATGAGCAATTACAGTTGGATAAAATATTAATAATGCCTTCTAAGAAACCACCTCATAAACTCCATGATCCAATTGCCAGTGACCACCATCGAATAGAAATGGTCAAATTGGCTATTAAAGGAAATCCCCATTTTGAATTATCCACAATGGAGTTAGAACGGGAAGGAATTACTTATACAGCTGATACTTTGCAGCAATTGACGAAGGAGTATCCGGAAAATGAATATTATTTTATCTTAGGGTTAGATTCACTGCAACAAATTGAAAAATGGAAAACTCCAGATATTATTTTTCACCTTGCACATATAGTTGCTGCAGGAAGATACCATTTTCCAAAAGAAAGAATAGAAGGACAGGTTCATCGTTTGGAAGAAATCTATCATGGAAAAATTCATTTACTGGAGATTCCAAACATGGATTTGTCTTCGGAAATGTTAAGAGAGCATGTGAAAATGGGAAAATCTATCCGATATTATGTACCAAGCTCAGTAGAAGAATATATACGAGAGCATGGGTTGTATAAAGATTGATTTTATATAAGAAAGGCTATAAAAATGCAGTACGATTTATTTGGTTTACAACAAGCAATGTCTAAAGTTCAGACGGAGAAAAGATTTTATCATACATTAGGTGTTCAGACAACCAGTTTTTCCATGGCTTTAAAACATGGAGCAGATGAAGAAAAAGCTTTGATAGCAGGTCTCCTTCATGATAGTGCAAAGTGTTTAACTAATGAGGTACTTCTTTCAGAATGCCGCCAGTATGGAATAAATATTTCAAAAACAGAGGAAAAAAGTCCTTATTTACTACATGGTAAACTGGGTGCATATTATGCAGAATCCAAATATGGAATCTTAGATAAAGAGATTCAGTCTGCCATAAGTTTTCACACTACAGGCAAACCAGATATGACTTTACTTGAAAAAATTGTTTTTACAGCAGATTATATTGAACCAAGCCGGTCTTCTGATAGAATACCAAATCTTCATGAGATTAGAACTTTAGCATTTAATAATTTAGACCTTGCAGTGTATCAAATATTAGAAAATACTATTAACTATTTAAAAAATTTACAATTGGAAGTGGATACTACTACAGTAGACGCGTATGAATATTATAAGAGCATTATCAGATAGCATGTGATTTCAAAATATTATAAGGTGAAAGGGGTCATTCAATGAACAATACGTCAAAGGAAATGGCTAAATTAGCATACGAAGCATTAGAAGATAAAAAGGCTGAAGATATCAAAATATTAGAAATAGGTAATATTTCAATTATTGCAGATTATTTTATTATAGCTAACGGTACTAACGCATCACAGGTACAGGCTCTAGTTGATAACGTTCAGGAAGTATTAGGAAGACGTGGATATAATCCAAAACGAGTAGAAGGTTTACGTACCTCAAGCTGGATACTATTAGATTATGGCGATGTAGTAATTCATGTATTCTCTAAAGAAGACAGATTATTCTATGATTTGGAAAGAATCTGGAGAGATGGTAAATCTGTAAGTAAAGAACAACTGGAAGCATAGGAATGTTGTTTTTAATCTTTATTTATAATGGCATTAAAGTGGTTTGATATAAAAGTTTTCTATGAATTCATTCATGGAAAACTTTTTTTACTTTATAGAAAATTCCACAAGTCCATAGGAAAGACAGATTCTTACAATTCAGACTTTGCAAGGAATTTATTTACTGTTCAAATATCAATTTTTATATATGAATATTTTTACCCTATACATGAAAAACTGAATAGGGGATTAGAAATATATAAAAATGGAGAATGCTTCTATTATGTTGTTAATTAAAAACGGTAAAGTATTGACTATGGCAGATAAAATATTGGAACAGGGAGATATTTTAATCATAGATGATAAAATAGCTGCTGTAGAGGAGAATATTGATATCACTTTAAATGAAGAGGATTTATTGATAGATGCCAAAGGTTTATGGGTTATGCCAGGAATTATTGACGCACATTGCCATATTGGTATATCAGAGGAAAAGAAAGGAAAGGAAGGTGAAGATTGCAACGAAACAACTTCGGCGATTGCACCTTACTTAAGAGCTATAGATGCCATCAATACAATGGATCCTGCTTTTCATAATGCTATACAGGCAGGGATTACTTCAGTCATGGTAGGTCCAGGCAGCGTAAGTGTAGTTGGAGGACAATTTACCTTTATGAAGACTCATGGGAGGGTCATTGAGAACATGATTGTTTTAGCACCTGCTGCAATTAAAGTTTCTTTTGGAGAAAATCCTAAGACAACTTTTCAGGAGATGAATCTGCCACCAACTTCAAGAATGACTATTGCCGCCATGTTACGGGAAGAGTTGTATATGGCACAGCAGTACAAGAAAAAGAAAGAGCATGCTTATGAGATTGGTGAAGAGTTTGAGGAAGATTTTCGATTAGAACCTTGGGTTCCGGTTCTGGATAAAAAGATTCCTTTAAAAGCCCATGTTCATCGTATAGATGATATTCTAACAGCCATTCGTATTGCAAAAGAATTTGACTTGAATATGACTTTGGATCATTGTTCAGAAGGGCATATTATTGCAGATGAAATTAGTGACAGTGGTTTTTGCACCATTCTGGGGCCTTATTTAGCCTGCAGAAACAAGCTGGAAGCGCAAAATGCAGATTTAAAATCAGCAGGTGTTCTAAGCCGAAAAGGTGTTAAAGTTGCAATCATGACAGATCACCCAGTTACGTTAATTCAATACCTTCCTATATATGCTGGTCTGGCTGCTAAAAAAGGGCTGGGTATTGAAGAAGGATTAAAAGCCATTACCATTAATCCCGCTATTATTTGCGGTGTTGGGGACAGAGTAGGAAGTATAGAGGTTGGAAAGGATGCTGATATAGCTATATTTACTGGCAATCCTATGGAGGTATTTACACACACTGCTTATACCATAATTAATGGCGAAATTGTATATAAATATACAGATGATGAATAAACTGATGAAAAGACTGGTGAAAGGACTGGTGAAAAGACTGATGAAAAAACAGAAGAAAAAACAGATGAAAAAACAGAAGAAAAAACAGATGAAAAAACAGAAGAAAAAACAGGTGAAAAAA
>ENA-UOOI01000971-UOOI01000971.1-fermentation-metagenome-genome-assembly--contig:-NODE-971-length-32846-cov-50.328444_pt1 | contig 32846 bp, 28 predicted proteins | sample MGYA00245779_ERZ724027 | MGnify/ENA primary metagenome ERZ724027 (study PRJEB28704, sample SAMN03018318) | fermentation metagenome | biome: anthropogenic terrestrial biome; feature: soil; material...
ATCAGGCGGCACATAAGCATTCGTGAGCAAGATCCACTAAAACAAGGATTGAAACGACAAATTTCATCTTTTACACTTCTTTATGTGTTGATTCGTGAGCAAGATCCACTAAAACAAGGATTGAAACCTCCAAATCAACTTAAGATATAGAGGGAGATTGCTTATTCGTGAGCAAGATCCACTAAAACAAGGATTGAAACTCCGAATATGGGATATTCCAATTCTCGTTTTCATCATTCGTGAGCAAGATCCACTAAAACAAGGATTGAAACCGGACCCTATCTGGTGTAATTGGTGCGCTGAAAGAATTCGTGAGCAAGATCCACTAAAACAAGGATTGAAACTCATATTTTCCTCGCTTCATCCGGCGGGTTGCTACTCATTCGTGAGCAAGATCCACTAAAACAAGGATTGAAACCTGTCAATTCTTCAGCATACGGACCATTTGGAAAACATTCGTGAGCAAGATCCACTAAAACAAGGATTGAAACCTGATCCATCAAAAAGATCTAAAATATCAAAATGATTCGTGAGCAAGATCCACTAAAACAAGGATTGAAACTCAGCTGTGATAGTCGCTGTTGCAATATCAAGCCCATCATTCGTGAGCAAGATCCACTAAAACAAGGATTGAAACTTTCGAAAGTTTGCTGGATTGGTTGCTGTATAAGTATTCGTGAGCAAGATCCACTAAAACAAGGATTGAAACTTCACGATCTGAGCGTAGATATACCTAGGAATCGCATATTCGTGAGCAAGATCCACTAAAACAAGGATTGAAACTACATCGACGTCCTTCCCATATACAGGGAATAAAAATATTCGTGAGCAAGATCCACTAAAACAAGGATTGAAACTATGGTTATATCACCATGTATAGTAATGGGGGAAAATTCGTGAGCAAGATCCACTAAAACAAGGATTGAAACTGGTAAGAACGAAGACCAAAGACCTCAACGAAGCTGATTCGTGAGCAAGATCCACTAAAACAAGGATTGAAACAATATAGGGCCAACGTTTGGTCGAAACATTGATATATTCGTGAGCAAGATCCACTAAAACAAGGATTGAAACCGAACCCCTTCTTTTCTAATGAACTGACCACATCGTACGCCATTCGTGAGCAAGATCCACTAAAACAAGGATTGAAACTTGTCTGCGGCGCTTGTTCGGGAGGTCCATGTGATGCCGTATTCGTGAGCAAGATCCACTAAAACAAGGATTGAAACTTGTCTGCGGCGCTTGTTCGGGAGGTCCATGTGATGCCGTATTCGTGAGCAAGATCCACTAAAACAAGGATTGAAACTGTATAGTACCAGGCTACACTCTCGAAGCTCATTATATTCGTGAGCAAGATCCACTAAAACAAGGATTGAAACATTTCTCCGGGTCCGGATCTCAAAAACCCTGAACAATTCGTGAGCAAGATCCACTAAAACAAGGATTGAAACTTATACACTTGGGTATGAACCGTTCCCAGATTTGACATTCGTGAGCAAGATCCACTAAAACAAGGATTGAAACATTCACATCCACGAGTCAAGTATCATATATGAAATATTCGTGAGCAAGATCCACTAAAACAAGGATTGAAACTAAATGATCTTGGACTGAAAGCCGTGGTAATCGACTTCGAAAACATTCGTGAGCAAGATTCACTAAAACAAGGATTGAAACCAGTCCAGCTCCTGCTAGTCCTATAGAAACTGGTTTATTCGCGAGCAAGATCCATTAAAACAAGGATTGAAACTTCTTAGAAGGTCTTCGATGTCTTGAATTTCGTTGTGTATTCGCGAGCAAGATCCACTAAAACAAGGATTGAAACTCATACGTTCAATCGCTTCGATTGCCCTAAGCGGAATTCGTGATCAAGTTTACCAAAATAAAGATTGAAAACTTGACTAATGTATTAAACATTTTGTAATCTGCATGATTCAAAAGCAAAGCCCATCAAAATAAAGATAAAAACATAGCCGGCTATTTTTGAAAAACATCATTGTATTGTAGGTTTGGAGCCAAAATTACTACAGTTTTTTTACGTAAGCTTTAATACATATATGTCATATTATATTGCGTGTCCAAACCTGAACAGATCCCTATAACTCGCCATATAAGTTATGAGAAACTTATTAAAATGATCAAGGCTGAGAAAAATTCTCGAGTTGTCCAACGTCTCATATTCATCAAAGCCCGTTATGAAGGTAAAAGTGTTAAAGAAGCCTCAAATATTGTTGGAGTCTCCAGAAGCAATGGGAACCTCTGGCAACAGAGATGGAACGCTCAGGGTTACGAAGGCTTAATCCCTCAATTTAGAGGCGGAAATCCCTCAAAACTCTCAGACTTTCAGAAAGTACAATTAAAGGAAATGCTTAAAGAGCGGAATGATTGGCTAACTCGAGAAGTACAGGACCTGATTCTTCAAGAATTCAGTGTCGAATACAGCCTCAAACAGGTCTGGGTTATTCTTCAAAGTTTAAAAAACAACAGGTGAAAATAATTAACTAATCAATAACTCAAAGTTATTTCTCTAAATTTTGAATTCGAAATTATCAATTAGTTTCCGACTATGAAAAATAGTTCTAAAACTTTTGAATTTTGATAGTAAAATTATTTTTAATAGGTAATAGAGATAAAGAATTTGAAAAAGATAAGAAATATAGAATATTGGAAGAAAGATAATGAAAATAAAACAAGAAGTCAAAGTGTTTTTTAATTTATGAGGTTTGATAATTGTGGATATTCGACAGGCTAAAATTGAAGATGCAGACGAAGCAGCAGAATTAATTTGCATGGCCTGGGGAGAATGTGCTTATGTGCTTGCAGGTTCTGATAATCAGAAAGCTGCACAAGATGTTATTAAAAAATTCTATAAGCAGCCAGACAATATTTTGAGTTATCAAAATATCCATGTCGCAGAGGGACGTAACGGTATAGCAGGTTTGGTTTTGTCATTTCCCTCAGACCATTTTCCACGTTTGAGTAAGCTATTGGTAGAAAAGCTTCCTAAATTTTATAAATCCGATGCTGAGGATTATCAAGGAAAAGTAGTTCCCATGTTAAAAACAAAAGAGGCAGAACCTGGTGAATATTATATAGATTCACTTGCTGTTTACCCGCAGTACCGAGCGTGTGGGATTGGAAGCAGATTACTAAAAGTAGCAACTCTCAAGTCTCATAAACTTGGCATTTCTAAAACCTCATTGATTGTTAAACCCGAAAACAAAGGTGCCCTAAAATTATATAAAAAACATGGATATTCTGTAAGAGGAAAACTGAAACAGGCTGGCACAAACTTTTTGAGCATGGTTAATCCAATCAATCAGACTGGAAAATCAAGCAGTAAAAAAGGCATCATTCAGTAAATTGTTATTTTTTCAAGCGTAGTTGAGCACTCCCTCTTTCCAGTTCTTTTTTCAAACCTTCTAATATCTTCAATCCTCTTATTCAATTTTTAACTCGTGAGCAAGACCTGGTAAACAAAAAATGAGCAAAAATTAAGACTGAGATCCATTTTCAAAAACCCTCGGTAAAGGCTCAAATGAAATTTTGGCATTTTTTCCGTTGTACCATCTAAATAATAAAAAATATACAATAAGTTTTATTAAATTTGAGGTATTATGTGTCGAGGTAGTATGTGAATTGAACTTGAATTGATTTCATGGAATACATCTCATGAGTGTAATAGAGTATAGCATTACACTCCCCAGTTTTAAAAACGGTGTTCAGAATGCCCAGTGGAAAAACACATGTAAAAATAAACATTACTTTGCTGCTTGGTATATTGCTAAGTTTACATACAAACTTTATGAAATCGCATATTCCACCAGAATATACTGAATTTGATACCATAGCAATATTTTCATTTGCACTTATATTTGGGACATACTATCTCAGTCCTGACCTGGATATTAAAAGTGATCCCTTAAAAAGATGGGGAATTCTCAAACATATCTGGTGGCCTTATCAAAAAATATTCAAGCACCGTGGAAAATTGCATCATCCATTATCAGGTCCCATTATAATCATTTCAACTGTAGGATTATTTATCATAGTACCGGTTGTCAAATTGTTCAACCTTGATATAACTAGCATCCCAACAAAATATACAATTTCATTATTAACTGGAATCGTTATTTCTATTGAAGCACATATAATCACCGATGCGATATACACTAAATTAAAAAGAAAATCCACAAAAATAAAAAAGAAGTTAAAAAATATTCGTACTATCAGATCATAATTTTTTTATTTGAATGAAGCTTCCAAAACCCTGTTAAAAACCCTAAATAATGAAATTCAAATATTTATCTGGAGGAATATTCCATGAAAAAAGATTTTGAGAAGGTTTACCAGTTAAAGCTTTCCATGAGAGGCATTACCCCCCAAATCTGGCGGCGAATCCAGGTGCCTGAAAATTATACCTTCCTGAAACTTCATGATGCCATCCAAGCTGTGATGAGCTGGGAAGACTACCACCTGCACGAATTCGAGATGATAAACCCAGAAACAGGGGAGCTTGAGAGAATCGGGACAGAAGACAAAGACCACGAAAACTTTGGTGAGCCTCTAATGCCGGAAAATAAAGCCAAAATCTCCAGGTATTTCACGCTGGAAAATAAGACTGCTCTGTACACCTATGATTTCGGGGACAACTGGCAGGTAAAAGTCCAGCTTGAGAAAATTCTTCCTAGAAAAGAAGGAGTGGAATATCCGATCTGCACTGCAGGAAAAAGAGCAGCTGTTCCTGAGGATACAGGGGGAGTAGGAAGCTATGAATATATGCTCGAAATCCTGAAGGATCCTGAACATGAAGAATATGAAGATACTGTGGAATGGCTTGGGGAAGATTTTGATCCTGAATACTTTAACCCAAAAGACGTTTCTTTCTGAACTGGAAAAGTTGGAAACTGGGGAAGGTATCCCAAACTACCGTAAAAACGTAAATTTAATCTTTTTTTAACAAAAGACGTTTGAAAACGCCTTCAAAGCATTTCTTTGCTGAAATAAACAGCGTAGATATTTTCAACTCTAGCTGGACGCCAAACGGTAAAACGAACCTGCCACGAAAACAAGGATTGAAGATGGTTTATACTTTCCCTGATTGAGGACTGGCTTAAAAAAGGCTCTAATATAGTTTTTTTGGGAAATCTTCCAGAACAGGGCTGCTCCTGGGCGGAATTCTCTCATCTCTTCTTTTATATTTTTATCTCAACCAGTTGACAACCACTGGGCCGAAATAGGGCTCAAGAGCGTTGAAGGAAACTCAATTGAGCACCTTGTTCGTTTTGCAGATTATTTCGTGATTTTTTTCAAAGGAATGGATAAATACTGACAGAGTTGAGGCGGTTCTGGCTGTACTGGGCCTCAAGTTAAACAAATACGGATTACGCGGTTGGGCTTGAAAGAATTGAGCAGGGTTTCAATAAAAAGATCCAATGGTTTATTTAAATATATATAATGTTTTTAGATATACAGAAACCCTTCATTAAAAATATCCAAATGTATTTATGCTACAACTAAGATAAATAAAATTGAAAAAGATATTTTTTAAAAAATCTCTATATTTCTCATGACTCCTGAAAATATTAAACTCAAAACCCTTGAAATGACCTTTGAAGGCTCAGAGGAGTTCAGGGGTGACGCAAATCAGATACGTGGATTCTTTGCGTCAAAATTTAATGGATACGACCAGCTCCACAACCATAACACTGACAAGTTTTTTTATCGCTACCCCCTGGTGCAGTATAAAGTTCTTGACAGAATGCCGCTCATAGTAGGTGTAAATGAAGGGGCAGAAATTTTAAAAAGTTTATTTGACAAATTTGATACGGTTCCCCTTCCTCATGAGGATTTTGAAATTACTGAAAGGTCTCTCAGGCTTAAAAAACAGGACTTTGGCCTTACAAAAAATATTTACTTTTATGAATTTCTCACCCCCTGGCTTGCTCTCAACAAAGAAAATGAAGAAAAGTTCTTTGAAACCAAAAACCCCGAAAAGCAAAAGGAAATCCTCAGGAAGACTCTGGCAGGAAACCTGCTTTCCATGTCAAAAGCTTTTGGATATACGGTTCCTGACACCATAAAATGCGATGTTGATGTGGAAATCAGAAGTTCAAAGTACAAAAAAATGGATTTTACTTCCTTTACAGGCGGTTTTATAGCCAATTTTTTGATCCCGGATTTTATGGGGATAGGGAAGGGAGTTGCAAAGGGGTTTGGGACTGTGAGGAAAATAAAATTAAGATAAATTAAAACAAGAAAGTTTTTGCTTGATACACAGAATGTGACTAATGATAAAGTTGAGGGATTAATTTGAATTCTTTCAAGTTGGACTGTGAAATAGTAACACCTATGTTTCTTGCGGGATCATTTACTAGCGAGCCTGAATTAAGACCTCCCTCACTCAAAGGCATAATGCGTTATTGGTGGAGAGCTGTAAATGGGACTTTACCTCTTAAAGATCTAAAAGAAAAGGAATCAAATATTTTTGGAGCAAGTAACGAGCAAATTGGTAAATCAAAATTTAATATTAGAATTCAATCTAAAAGATTGTATGCGCATGGTTATAACCCTATTCCGTACAAAAGATTTCAGTTTGAGGGGTTTGATCCAGGTCAAGAAATCTCAATTGCTTTGACAAGTTATCACGAGGTAAGCAAATTAGAAGATATCTTAAAGTTGTCTTTGATTTTAGGAGGTTTGGGAAGAAGAACACGAAGGGGTTTTGGGAGCCTCAAGTTCTCGGATCAGGAACTTGAACTTGAAAATATCCTAGAACTAATAAATCGTGTTGGTTCTGGTCAGTATTGCATTGACAATAATCGAATTACTTTAAAAAATAAACCCAGTTTTGCAGTAAATAATCCATATTTATTAGAAGTTTTGGTTGGAAACGTTTACCCTTCTTGGGAAAAATTACTTGATAGGGTTGCTCAAGCTTCTCACAATTATTGTAATGAATCACTTGGATCTGCTGCTCAATCTAATAAACAAAATAGGCTCTCTTCACCTATTTATGTATCTGTAATTAAAAAAAGGGAGAGGGAATATTTTCCAATAATCTCAACTTTGAACACGGTCTTTAAAGATTTTACTAAAAACGTGAACTCTCCGATTCAAGATCAGTTCAAGGAGATGATATTATGAGTCAATTTCTTTTTCTTTTTACAATAGGACCGGTCCAATCTTATATTTCCCAAGCCAGAAAAACACAGGATCTCTATTCAGGAAGCTTCCTTTTATCACATCTCTCAGATATCGTCATAGATAAATTAAAAACGTTAGTCAGCTCCTGTGATTTAATTTTTCCAGATAAAGAAATAAATTCCAAACCGAATCGTTTTATTGCCAAAATCGAATGTGAAGATCCTGAAATAATTGGCTCTGGATTATGCAGTTTTGTTCAAAATGAATACAGGAGAATATGCGAAGATATCGTTGCAAAATTAAATTTATGTGTTCCAGAAGGTTTTGACCAGCAAATAGACTATTTATTGGACCTGCACTGGATCGCATTGGATTTTGAAGAAGGAGAATACGCTTCAAAATTTAGTGAGCTTGAAAGTTATCTAGGAGCAGCAAAAAATATACGCCGTTTTTATCAATTTCAAGAATCTGGCAGAAAGTGTTCACTATGTGGCGAAAGAAACGTACTCTTTTATGGTGGTGCCAAGAAGAGAGCACATGTTCAAGATGCGGAAAGAATAACCAACGTCTCTAAGAAATTTATTATTGATGGAGAAGGGCTATGTGCAGTATGCCTTTCCAAACGCTTTGCTGGCAGGCATTTTAAGAAAAAATATCAGAGTGATTATCCTTCAACAGCGAAAATAGCGTTGATGGATACACTTTCAAAACTTGATATTTCATTATTAAATGATTATAAGAGTTTATTTGATAAAGATTTTGATGAACAGTTGTATTTTAAAGATAATCTGACTAAAAAATATTTTGGAAAAAATGGGATTAAAGCCGATCCAGAAATTAGCTTGAAAGAATTAGCCAAACTCACAAACACAGCAGAACAACTGGGATTAAAGTTTTCAAATTATTATGCTTTGCTTTGTCTTGATGGAGACAACATGGGAAAGTGGCTCTCAGGAGAATTTTTTGATGAGAATAATAAATCTAAGCTTGAAGATTTTCACGGTTTTTTGACGAAAAAGCTTGGTATATATGCAGATAAAGTAGAAAATATTGTTAATCCAAAAGTTAATCCAAAAGGTAAACTGGTTTATTCTGGTGGAGACGATGTTCTTGCCTTTATAAACCTTAATTATTTGCTACCTGTGATGAAAGAACTAAGGGAGAACTTTCCAGCATTTGAGGGATTTCCATATCTAAAACAAGGAAATAAATCATCAGCTTCATGTGGTGTTTGCATCGCTCATTACAAAACTCCCCTTCAGGAAGTTCTTACATGGGCAAGAAAAATGGAACATGAGGCAAAGTCAATTGACGATGATGATAAGAAGGATGCTTTTGCAATCGCTGTGCTCAAAAGATCTGGAGAGACACACAAAACTGTGTTCAAATGGAAGTATGAAACTTTGGATACCATCGAAGTTTTAGTAGAATTAGTTAACCTTTTGAAGCCCCCAAATTCTTCAGAGAATCCATATTTTTCAGATAGTTTTGTAAAAAAACTAAATGAAGAATTTAACTTGTTAATGGATGAAAATGGTAATTATTCCGAGTTTAAACTGCTCAAAACTGAAATTAAAAGATTAATAAGTAGGTCCTGTATGATGTTTAAAAAAGCAGGAGAAAATGAAACAGAATTTTGCAGCAGAAAAGAGCAAACAATTGAAAATATAACAGAGAAGTTGTGTGCATTAGCTAGAGAAAGTAAATCTTTGGAGAATTTCCTGTCTCTTTTAAATACTGCGGTTTTTATTGAACGGGGGTCTAATTAATGTTGATAAAAATTGATCCTTTGGACACACTTTTTTTTAGAGATGGTAAACCGTTTTCTATGGGAGAAGACACCTGGGGAAATTGTATTTTCCCTCCTTCTCCTTCAGTAATATATGGCGCTATAAGGACTGTTTATTTTTCAAATCACATTGATCTACTTGAAAAAGCAAACACTGAAGAAGACCCTACTAACAATCTTGTTATAAAGGGAATTTACTTCTTAGACAATTTAGAGAATAAGAATACCCTGTATTTACCATTACCTCTTGACTTGGTCCAAAAAAAAGATGTAGAAGCTGAGATGGAAAATGAAGTAAACCTTCTTTCTCTTGTTGAGCTAAAACTGAAAAGTTCCTGTCCTACTTCTCATGTTTTGAAAGGAGATCAAGGAGTACAAGCTGTTGATAATGGTCTAATAAGTGGGGAATTATTGAAAGAGTATCTATCTTGTAATAGCAAAAATTTTTCCATTATACGATTGAGTTCGAGAGTTATTACTGAGCCGAAGATAGGTATAGGCTTGAGCGGAGAGACCCACACAGCTGATGAATCTAAAATATACAGGGTGGGTATGAAAAGACTAAAAAATCTTAGCCTGTTGGTTGAATTTGAGGGTCTGGAGATTCCTGAAAAGGGCTTGCTAAAATTAGGTGGAGAAGGTAAAGCTGCTTCTTATGAAAAAATTTTAGAGCAATCAATAAATTGCAATCATTCTGAAAAGGATCTCAGTAAAGATATTGAAAAATTCAAATTATATTTGTCAACCCCTGCAATCTTCCACCAGGGATGGCTCCCCTCTTGGGTAAATATGAATAGTTTAGAAGGTAAGTACAAAAATTTGAAATTCAAGTTGTTGACGGCTTCAGTCGGAAAATATCAGAACCTTGGAGGTTTTGACCTTAAACAGAAAAAACCCAAACCTATGTGGAAGGTCGTTCCTGCAGGAAGCGTTTATTACTTCAAAATTATAGAAGGAGATTTCAATGAAATATTTTCTTTGTTTAATAGAAAATCAATTTCGGAAGAGAACTCGAAGCAGGGATTTGGCATAACATTTGTTGGAAAAGTAACCGATTAAAATAATTAACAAAATTTAGTGGTGGGAAAATGTTCAAAAGAGTAAAACCTTTCTTCTTGACTGTAGAAACTCCTCTTCATGCAGGAAGTGGTACTGACCTTGGTGTTGTAGACTTGCCCATTCAAAGGGAAAGACATACCGGATTTCCTAAATTTGAAGGTTCTGGATTAAAAGGAGGAATAAGAGAGGCATTTGAAAATGATGATGTTGAGATTGAAGTAGCCTCTCAGACAGTTAAAATATCTGACAAAGATGTTATTTCACTGGTTTTTGGGCCGGAGAATGGAGATGATCACGGGTCTGCAATTGGTTTTACAGACGCTAGACTCTTACTCTTTCCGGTGAAATCAATGAAAGGGGTTTTTGCATGGATTACATGTCCAAAGGTTTTGGAGCGTTTCATTACCGATCTGAATCTAGCTGAAATTCAAAGTGTTCCCGAATTGCCAGAAGAAAATACGGTACCAAATAACTGTAAATTATTATTTGAGAATAATAAACTCATTCTCGAAGAATACACTTTTGAAGTGAAAAAAGATGAGAAATGTTCAAACTTGGCTCTTTGGCTTTCAAAGAATGTGATTCCGAAGGGTCAGATTTTCAATTACTGGACACAAAAGCTACAAAAAGATCTTGTTATTTTGAGTGATGATGATTTTAAGGATTTTGTGAATCTTTCAACTGAAGTAATAACAAGAGTCAAGATTAACAACGAAACCGGAACTGTCCAAAAGGGCGCTTTGTTCACTGAAGAGTACCTCCCAAGTGAAACTATTCTTTACTCTCTCATTCTAACAAGTCCCATTTTTATAGGAAAAGACAAAGACAAAAAAAATTTTGCAAAAAAGAACGGGAAAAATGAAGAAGATTTAGTAATGGAGTATTTTGTCAATGGACTCCCACCTGTACTCCAACTAGGTGGAAACTCCACCATTGGTAAAGGAATTGTCAGAACCAGAATAATGGATATTTGAAAGAGGGGGAGTATTAGATGAGTGAAATAAGTACAAGAAAAGGGCTGGAGCAGGGAAGAGCAAAATTTGCCTATGAGAAGGCTTTGGAAGGGAGTAATATCAAAAAGAATAAAGAGTACAAAGCTTACGTGCGAAAAATACCAACACTGATTAAAACCAATGGACTGGGCGAAACTTTTGCTTTTGTAAAAGCAAAGAAAGTTAAAAAAGCTGAAGAAACTGATAAGCCAACCTACGCTTATTATCTGATATATGACCAGACTTCTCAGTGGTTAAAAGACAATGGACTTTTAAATAAAAACGCAGATATGGTAGAATGGATAGTTTCGCTTGATTCTCCAACGTATCGCGCTGTCACAAATGAAGTTTTATCTCTTTTTAAATGGCTTTCTCGATTTTCGGAAGGACTAATTGAAGGAGAACCTGAAAATGAAAAGCAAGACTAAGTCCACTTATTTTGATTCCAATGGAAAAAAACGGCCTGAAAATAATTCTAGAAAAAACAGGCACAACAATAAGTATTTTGAATATATCTTGCCCTCGGATACTAGAAAGTTAATCGAGGAAAATATTGGCTCAATTGACAATTATGCTTTAAAACTAAACAAAGCCTCTCCTTTTGACTATAAAGATGAGAAATTTAAGTTTTTTAAAAAGGATAAGAAAGATGTCTTGATAAACATCGAACCCAATTTTTCTGGCATAAATTTTTCGGCTCTTTCAGATAGATACAGGGATAGCCTCAAAAAATTAGGTTTAGAAGTTAAATCAGGCATCTATAAAATTGATTGGAAACTTGCAATTGGTCTTGGGAATGAATCCGTTTATGAAACAGCAATAGCACTGCACCATATCTACGGTATTCCATATATTCCGGGAAGCGCATTGAAGGGTATCGTCCGCAGTTATATTATATTAGAAAAGTTCAGCAAAAATGAAAATGGTAATATTGATTTAAAAAATGCTGAAGCTTGTGCATTAAAAGATCAAGGATTCTGTGATATATTCGGGTGTCCAAAAGAGAGCTTATATGGAGAAAGCAGGCAGGGAAGAGTGATATTTTTTGATGCTTTACCCTTATCCAAACCTAGAATTGAACCCGAAATAATGAACCCTCATTTTTCTGAATACTATTCTGATAGTTCAAACACAGTACCTCCTGCTGATTATCATGATCCAAATCCCATATTCTTTTTAATTGTGAAAGATACGAAATTTGAATTTACTGTGGGTTTAAAAGAAGCAAATAATAAAAGTATTCAAACTGGTGTTTTCAGAGAAGAGACACCACTATCAGTAGCTTACAATTGGATGCAAAAAGCCCTCAATGAACATGGTATTGGTGCGAAAACTTCTGTAGGATATGGGTACTTTAAAGGCACAATGTAAAAGTTATTCAAAAGGAGCTTCTATATGGATGACAAATCAAAAAGATTTCTATTATTCATACGAAGTAACTTAATGATAAATTTGATTATTTTCACAATTGTAATTACCTTTTTCTTCCAAGGTGTTTTAACAAGCGTTCTTACAGAATGGTTCGTAGAAAATTTTGGAATTTATGGCACTATCTTTACTTCGTTAACTGTGTGCTTTATATTAGTAGGTTTTGTAACTATATGGTTCCAAAGAACGGAGATGAAAAGGACTAAACTGAATAAAAAAATACAATTTGAAGCAAATCCAACATTTGAAGATCTTCTGGAAAAGCACAAAGGACTTATTGTTTCAGTTAGTCGATTAATTGAGCCAAAAAAAGACGTCTTGGATAAAATCAATGCTGTTCATGATATTTCTGATCAAGATGGATTGAAAACAATTTATGACATTAGAGGAATAGGTCAAACTTTTAGGGCGATAATACACCATGCTGGAGAACTTAGAGACTGTTGGTTACTTTGCACTGGAGATGTAAACGAGAGTCAAGAATTAATTAAGTACTTTATTAATAAATTTTTAGATCCGACCATCAGAATACATCCTGTAAAAATAGACGATCCTTTTAAAATTGAAACGACATTTAAAGAAATAAATAAGATTTATTCAGAAGAATTAAAAACTTATATGCTTTCTGAAAATGAAGTAATCTCCGATTTAACTGGTGGAACATCCATTATGAGCTGTGCTATGATATTATCTTGCTTGTCACCAGATAGGGATATGGAATATGTGCTTCAGAATGATGAACGAAGATTAATAAAAATTAAGGAAAATGTTTCTGAAATTACTTTTAAAAGATAATTTCTTCATAAAAAGATATATAACTTGTTAATAAAAGGGTAAATGTGGGCAAAATTAGTTTCAATTTGAAAGAAGAAAGCGATTTTACAATGGTTTCGTTTGATATGAATGGTGTGATTGAACCTAAAGACTTACTCTCAATTAAACCTCCTACAGTCAATGGCTCAAAAGGTGTAGTTCTCTGTGGGAGAGGTCCCATATGGCTCTATTGTTTCCTGACTCACTTCTATCACCCAACAAAGTTCATAGCCACATATGATCCTAGGATGGAAAGAGCTGTAATCGTGGAGAGGCATGTTTCTGACTACGAAGTGGGATCAATTATAAAATGCTGAATGGAAAAAGATTTTTCGTCGTGAAGTAGTTTTCCAAAAAAACTAAAAATAACAAAACCTAAAATAACCCCAAAAGTCATTACTAACAGGGTGAAAAAATATGAGCAGCCAAACTCAGACTCAGGAATGTTGTCCTCGATTTGACCCCGCCCCCTGGGACGGAAAATTCTTTGAATGGAATAATAAAAGATTCATCAAAGATTCCGTTACCACTCAGAATTATATGCCCCTGAATTTTGGAGAAGTAATAATGCGGATGAACGAGAAAGTCGCCAGGGCTGGCGCGGAAATTCCGGATTGGCTCTGCCTGTCGGACCATACCTCAGAAAGCAACATAGATCTCTATCTGGCTGTTAATAAAGAAGTGGACAGCGCCGAAAATGTAACACTCAGCGGGAAGTTTCTGAGCAAAGTGTATGAGGGAAGTTTCGAAAATACAGTAGAATGGTGCAGGGACTTTGAAGCCTACGCAAAAAGCCAGGGCCTAGAAGTCAAGGAATGGTATATGTGGTATACTACCTGTCCAGCCTGCGCTGAAAAGTACGGGAAAAACTATGTCGTGATCATTTCCGAAGTGGAATAAAAATAGTGTGATGACACCGGCGGCCTTCACAGCCCCACAATTTAAACCTCTTAATTTCATAAAGCTCCACAATCTTCTTTTTCAGTTGCCTTTAAATCCCTTAAACCATTTACTACTCCTGATCGACGTGGCACGGAGAAAACAATTTGAGAAGCCCCTGCACGGGGATAAGGAAAGCCTGCGCTTTGCGACCCCTGAACCCATTGCCCGCTATAGGGCACAGCGCCTTAGAGCCGGAACTCTTGCTGACATCAGCTGCGGGATAGGAGGACAGACCGTCTTTTTTGCCCAGCAGTGCGAGTTCGTTTATGCAGTAGAAATCGACCCCAAAAAAATCGAGTATGCAAAACAGAACTGCGCGATGTACGGGCTTGATAACGTGAAATTCATTTGCGGGGATGCCCTTGACCCGAAAGTCATAGAGCAGATCCCGGCTGTTGATGTGGTATTCTCGGACCCTTTTCGGCCGGCCGAAGAAAGCGAGAGGCACGTCTCAAGCCTTGAGCCGGGGATTCCGAATGTGCTGGCTGCTTACGGAGAAAAAACCAGGAATTTTGCCTTTGAAGCTCCGCCCCAGATGCCGCCTGAAAGGATTCCTTTTGACTGCGAAAAAGAATACATTTCGCTGGACGGGCAGCTCAACCGCCTTACCCTCTACTTCGGGGGGCTGAAGCAGCATGAACGCATGGCTGTGGCTCTGCCTGCAGGCGAAGGGCTGGTTTCAAAATACGGGCTGCTCCCACAGATAAGGGAAACTGAGAAAATGAAACTCAACGCCTACGAACCTGAACCGTCGGTGGTTGCAGCCGAGCTACTGCCTGAGCTTGTGGAATCCATGATGCAGATGGCAGGACCTTTTATGGGAGGTTTCGAGCTTTTCAGGGTTGATAAAAAAAGGCTTTTATTGACCTCGGATGCCCTGATAAAACAGTCCATGATCAAAAACCATTATCTCGTGCTGAAAGTCTGCCCGTTTGAACCAAAAGAGATTAACAGATTCTTGAGAGGCCAAAATATCGGGAACGTTGTGCTCAGGGCAGGCGTAAAGCCCGAAGATTACTGGGAAGTCCGAAACGAGGTTGAAAAAGGCCTCGAAGGAAATAAAACTGTGCACCTCTTCGTGAAAGATGGGACTGCAATCCTTTGCGAGGTTATCTTCAAGGAGTGAAAAAGGTTGGCTGGAAGATTTAGAAAGATATCAATCTGGTAGATCTGGTCAAAAGTTTGAAAAGAGAAAAAAGGTAAAATAAAAGCGAAAATAAAAAAAAGAAACGCCGGGCTTTAAATACCCGGTAACTTTAGACTTACTTGTAAACTTCCTTTTTTCAGGTTTACCTGCAAACTTCCTTGCATGCTTCTTTTACAAGTTCAAGGCCGTGGGCAAGCGCATCCTGAATTCTTGAAGGATCAGTTCCACCGCCCATGGCAAGAGCAGGCTTTCCGCCTCCACCTCCGCTTACAAGCTTCGACATCTCACGGACAAGGCTACCGGCATTAATTCCATAATTTAGGGCTTTTTGCCCGGCGGATGCTACTAACTTAACTCCTTCGGCATCGCCTGCAAGAAGAGCTACCACATCTTCATTTTTCAGGAACTCAGTGGCGATCTTCTGGAGTTCAAGGGAATCTGCCCCGGGAATGAATTCAGCAATTACCCTGAGACCTGCAACCTCAGAAGCCTCGCCCAGCAACCTGTAAACCATAGCGCGGGCAAGTTCTTCCTTGAGTTTCTCGTTTTCTTTTTTGAGGTTTTTCCACTCTCCGAAGAAGCGCTCAACACTTGCTGGAAGCTGCTCAGGGGGCACACTTAGGGTCTTCGCGGAATTATTCAGGAGAGAATCTATCTTTTGCATGGCACGTACGGCTGCAACTCCTGCTGCAAACTCGATCCTTTCCACGCCGTCCTGGATCCTCTCGGATTTCAGGATTTTAATCGGGCCGATAACTCCTGTACTGACACAGTGCGTACCTGCACAGGCTTCAACATCATCTCCGACTTTTACAATCCTGATCTTATCTCCTGGAGGCACTCCGCCCTGATAGAGTCCAAAACCGTATTCCTGCTCGGCTTCGGTCCTTGGCATCCATTCTGTTATCACGCGCTTGTTTTCCATGACAGTGCGGTTTGCCAGAAGTTCGATTTGCCTGAGTTCTTCAGGAGTGATATGCTTGTAATGTGAGAGGTCAAGCCTTGAGTGGTCTTCAAATTTCTGGGCCCCGGCCTGCCAGATATGTTTTCCAAGAACTTTCCTGGCTGCATCGTTTACTATGTGGGTTGCTGTATGATGCCTGGCAAGGGTCATTCTGCGCCTTTCGTCCACTTTACCATTGACAATATCGCCCTTGCTAATCTCAAGATCCCCATCTGGATTCTCTATGGTATGTACAGTTACGCCGTCGTAGATCTGGACGTCCACCACCTTGTAAACGGCATACCCGGCAGAGATTGTCCCGGTATCTGCTGGCTGCCCTCCACCTTCAGCATAGAAGAAAGTGTTATCCAGCACTATATGATCGTCAAAAACATCTAGCACAACAGCCTCGAACTCAAGACGCGTGGGCTCATCATAGAAGCTGCGCTTCGTTTTTGGTAAGTGTTTAAGCCGATCCGCAAACGGAATTACTTCGGTTTCCTTTTCTTCAGCTTTGTTATGCAGTTCACCAATAATGGAATAGAAGTTGTCAGGGAATTCTACATCAACTCCGATTTCGGCTGCAACGTCTTTTGCCATTTCGGGCGGGATTCCATGAGAATCATAAAGTTCGGTTAACTGGGACAGAGGAATCTTTTCCCCGGTTTTCTTGAAATGGGATGCCGATTTCTGGATAATTCTGCGGCCTCTCTCCATTGTGTTATGGAACTTTTCCTCTTCAGATTCTAGGATGTCCTGTATTACCGGGAAGTTATCTCTGAACTCGGGATACTCCGGCATATTCCTTATATGCATGTCCACAATCTCAGAAAGTGGAATCCTGATATCAAGGTCGTCCATCATGCGTAAAGTCCGCCTGAGGACAAGCCTGGCAAGGTACCCTGCCTTGACGTTCGAGGGGATAATCCCATCCCCAAGCATGAAAGTCAAACAGCGTGTGTGGTCAGTAATCGCATAGACTTTTTCTACAGGTTCCATTATAGCCGAGAGTTTATCCACAGTCATTCCGATAGTTGAAGCAACCTTTTTCCTGAGTTCCATAAGGTTTGCCTTTTCACTGACATCCATAAACCCTGCAAGTCTTGCGTTCTGGGCCAGAATGTTTGCATACTCGGAATTATCCAATTTATGCTCAAGCCCTGCAAGTCCCATGAGTTCATTCACTATGCCAGGGAAAAGTGCATCATAAATTGTTGGAGAGCCTTTTGAAGCCCAGACAAAACGTTCGAGTCCGTATCCGGTATCCACGATGCAATTGTCCATCTTCGAATAGGTCTCGTCCTTGATCAGGATATCGCCTTTTTTGTCGGCTTTGAGGTTCATGAAAACGAGGGTAGCAAGTTCAAGCCCATGCACAATTACCTCTAAACAGGGTCCGGCATTTCCTCCACCTGCCCAGGGTTCTTCCTTGTAAGTTACGGCAAGGGGATCTACCTTAAGTGAGTTCAGGAGCTCGTCACAGAGTTCCAGGGTATGCTCTTTCCAGTAAATTTCATGGTCCTTATTATTGAAGGCGTGGTGTGCCATCATTTCAAAGTTTGTAAGATGACGCCCGCTCCTGCCCACCGAATCAAGGTCGTTCAGGCGAATGCAGGGCTGAGAAATCGTGAGGGGATTTGCAGGCGGGGGAACCTCCCCAGAAGTTACAAAAGGTTGGAAATCCGCAATGGATGCAATGGTAAGATAAATGTCATCCCTCCAGCGAGCAACTACAGGATAACGATTGATCCTTGTATGCCCTCTCGCCTCAAAGAAGGAGAGGTAATACTCACGCATCTGGGAGATATCAAATTCTCTGGAAAAAACCGGGCTCCCTATAAAGGAATAAGGATCGCAGGGAGCATCTCCGCATGTTTTTCGATCAAGATCACGTGTCCAGAAGAACTTGCCACATGACTGGCATTGTTTCCGGACGAACCCGTTATTTTTGAAAAAATCAAGTTGATATTCATCTTCAAGCATAACAATCTCTCCGGAGGGTTGGGGTTTGCTCTGCCCTAATGTATCTGAAAACAAAGGGAAAGACACCCCAACTCAACCGTCTCAAGGAATTTCTAGGCATTCTAAATGCACACGATGAAAATTAAGTTCATATACGATAATTCGGTTCATTCATCCTTTAACTCTTATCAATTCATAGGGGTTTAGTCTGAATAATGAAGTATCCGTAAATCATAATGCAAATAACATTTCAACTCGAAGTTGCTTTTGCAGCATAAATAACTTACCAGCTTAACGAAAATATATAACAATTATATTATAAACTCCATACTCATAGGCATTGGTCTATTATACATATTCTACAGAAGAATCATTATTCCTCATTTTAAAAGTCGGAAAACTATTTTACAAAAGAATAAAGCGCAGACAGTACGTTGGAGTAATTTGCTAAAAAACAGAACCAGGTACTCGATAGTTCCTGTGCCTGTAATTCTTATCTGTACTTATCTATAAAGAACCACTGTCCTTCCGCGTATCTCTATTAGAGTGGACCTTGTAGCGGCTGCAATTTCTTCTGCGATAGCGTTTAAGTCTTTTCCTTCTTCAGCACTTTTAAGTACCCTTACCTTCACAAGCCTGTTAGCTTTTATCTGCTTATTCAATTCTTCGATCAGAGTGTCCGTTATCCCATTCTTCCCGATATTGAGAATAGGGGAAAGCTGGTTTGCCTGGGCTTTTAGCCTGTATAATTTTTCTTTTTCCATTGCCTCTCCTCACACTGACAAGTATAAAACTCATTCTTTCAATTATGAAATTCTCATATTATTATAATTTCATTACAAAAATATACAATTAATAATAAAAAGATTGTTTGCTTCTGAATTTACTTTCTATTTATTGAGAGCCATTTACCACTCATCCAGATTTCTTCCTTTTCTCATCAGCATCTATATCAACTTTCCTGATAAACAGAAAAGCAGTTATTTAAGCATTAGAACTGACATCAACAATCAGTTAAACATTCGATCCGACATGGACAATTAATTAAGCTCTCAGAAATCACTGGCAGTTAGTTGAACTTCGTTGAGAAATCCATACCTGTTCTTTCGACTCAATTGTCCATGTCATTTATCACAGAAGAAGGGTAAAACAAAGAAAAGATGGGGTAATGTTTATATCAAGGTATTCGCTTTTAAATTAGAATTAGTCATTATATATTCAGGAATATAAAAAATGGATTAATGTTGCCAAATTAATTGGGCATTTTTATTATTAATTTAACATGCTAAGGATTATAAAAACGGAACCTGTGAACAAAGCCCATTTTCACAAGTTCAGGACGAAGACTGTAAAATGAACCCCAGCTTGCTTAATCTGATTTTATTGTCAGAAAGAAGAAAAGATTTCCTTTTATTATTGAAAGAAGGACCTAAGAGTATCGAAGAAACACTTGAGAAACTTCAGGTGCCAAGGACGGCTCTTCTTCCGCAGATAAAAAAGTTGAAAGACGAAGATCTGGTAATACATGAAGAAGGATTATATCGACTCAGCACGATAGGTGAAATTATTGTAGATAAATTGCAGCACCTACTTGATACCCTATCAGTGTTCGAGAAAAATGAAGAATTCTGGGCCGATCGAAAGCTTGCCTCTATTCCGCCCAACCTTGTAAAAAGAATCAGTGATCTTGGAAATTATCGTCTTATCGAGCCAGACCTCAGCCATGCTTTTGACCTGAACCCGAAATTTGTAGAATATCTTTCAAATTCAAGCTGTATCAACATGTTTTTTTCATATTTTCATCCTCAATTTCCGGTTTTATTCCTCAAACTTGCAAGAGAAAGCACTGAAATTTCCCTTGTCCTGAGTGAAGCTGTATATTTACGGTTTGTAGAAGATTTCAAAGAAGAAGGGAAAGAATTCCTTGAAATGGAAAACACAAGCCTTTACATCCTGGAAAAAAAAGAAGTAGAAATTCCTGCACTTATTGCTGCAGCTACCCACATAATGAGCCTGGGATTGTTTAACGAAAACGGACGGTTTGACCGCCATTATATGATAAGCTTCGAGCAGCAAACAATAAAATGGGGAAAAGATCTCTTCGAGTATTACAGGGACATGAGCAGGGAAATTAAAATTAAATGAAAAGCAGTGTATCGACCCGCAGCTATTGGTTTATAGATCCCTGCAGGAGCTTTCATTTACGTTCTCCAAGGAAAATCATCATGCCTGCAGGTGAAGCTTTTTTATAAATATTCCCCAGCACTTCAAGCAAATCCTCTTCACCGCGCCAGAAACTTTCTGGGGGAAATTTTCCAAGCCTTTTTAGAAGAACCACTGGGGCCGGAGGGATGAGAGCCTCAAAAGAGGGGCTTTTTTTGCAAATTCGAGGCCCTTTTCCGCCAGTTCATAATCCAGAGGCATGGGATTCTTGAAGTCTATGAACTCCTCCCTTCCAAACTGGCGGATCTCGTATTCCGGCGCTAGCCTGTCCTTTATTTTGTACTCCCCAATGTACTTCCTACCTTTCAGGAACTGAATAATTATTACACTGTACCCGTGGCCTACAGCCCTGAGAGCCAGTCAAAAGGCGTTTGTGGTCTTTCCTTCTCCTTCCCCTGTGTAAAGATAAACCATGCCTTTAACCAATTTAACCCCTCCGAAGGTGTACTCACCCTCAGAAAAAGAGTAGTTTACAGGCATATATTATTTTTGTATTAGGGCCTCATAATCCACAAAAAATTAGTTTTTTTTCCGTAAAAGGGCTTTTGGTCGTCCAGTGTTACATGGTTGATACTGCCATGATTAAATATTCAGTATGACAAATGCTTGCGTTTTCGTGCAAGGAACGCAAGTCAGCTCCAGTTGCACTGAGGTTCGGAACAAAAAGAACCTGGAAACTACTTTATGAGTATTTGGGAAAATATCAACCAGATAATAGAAGACGACCCTGAAAAATTTTCGGATTATTGTTGATGGGTTTCATTTGTCGGATTTTTGAGATTGAAAGATTTCAGTACTGTAATATAGGACAAGTTGATGATATTCAACAGGTTGGAAACTTAAGCTGATCAGGAACTGAGTTTCGGAGGAATTGAGTGTCAGTTTGTCCTACAAATTTTGATGAAAAAGTAGAATGTCCATTCGTTGACAGGAAAGAGTTCATTGAAGCTTTTGAAAACGCTTTCCGGAACATCGATCAGAAGGACTACAGTATCCTGGTCTATTATGGCATTGCCGGAATTGGAAAAACCAGCCTTAGAAAGGAACTTCCAACCTTGCTCGAAAAACATAACGACTCGGACAGGCACACAAGAGTTATATGGACTTCAATAGACTTCGCCACCGAACAATACAGGCAGCCTTATAAATTCCTCGAAGTTCTCTCCAGTCAGCTGCGCCAGAAATATGGTATCAAATTCAACTTTTTTGACATTGCCCTTGCCACCTACTGGAAAAAAGTCAATCCCCACGTTCCTCTGGTAAAAGAGAACTACTCTGAGGAAAGCATTGTCCGTGATGTTCTGGACATCTGCAACGAGCTTGTCCCTGTAAACCTGATACCAAACGTGTATAACCTTGCCAAAAGTTTACCTGAGCGTTATCAGAAATGGGTCCTGAAACGCAAAGAGGACATTTCCAAGCTTCCCGATCTCGAGCCGGCAGAAATAGATGAACGGCTGCCTGTTTACTGGGCCTATGACCTTGCTGATAACCTGCAGAACACTTCAGAATCTGCAGTCATTTTCATAGACACCTATGAAGCTCTCTGGGAAAAAGAAAGAGAAAAAGGAAGTTTTAGTGACCGTGACAAATGGATTAGAAAACTTATTGAAAACATACAAAACTCCTGTATGTGGGTAATCTGCGGAAGAGAACCCCTTCGCTGGGAAGAAGTGGATGAGGACTGGAAAAATTACCTGGACCAGCATAAAATTGGAAAACTTCCAGAAAAAGATGCTCTCGACCTGTTAAAACGGTGTGGAATCACTGAAGAGGATATCCAGAACGCACTCATTGAAAGCAGTGAAGGCGTGCCCTACTACCTTGAGCTCTCCATCGATACCTACAGAAATATAAAGAAAAAAGAGCAGCCTTCTCCTGAAAACTTTGCAACGGTTCCGGATGGAATATTCTGCAGGTTCGTCAAATACCTTGACAGGGAAGAAAAAGAGATACTGAAAGTCTTATCGGTTCCGAGATACTGGGATCGTGAACTATTCGAAATTCTGATCGAGAAATTTAATACCGGATATCCTGCAACCAGTTTTTCAGAACTGCATAGCTTCTCTTTTATGAATGTTGACGAGAAAGGAAAATGTTCCATGCACCAGCTTATGAGAAAAAGCCTGCAGGATTACCAGGATCCATATTTGAAAAAAGACGTTCATAATTTCATGCTTGACTTCTACAGCAATCAACTAAAAGATCTCGATATTAAAGCAATAACCCAAGAGCAAGAAAACACATTGGCTGAAGCCTTCTACCATGCAAAAGAGGCACTTGAAGCAGAAGATCTGCTCAATTGGTTTATTTCTGCCTCAGATCCATTCAACAGAGCAGCATTCTGGCAATTAATCATACCTCTATATGAAGAAATGCTGCAAATTCTTGAAGCAGAACTCGGTCCGCAACACCCAGATGTTGCAGCAACCCTAAACAATCTTGCTGGACTCTATGAAAGTATGGGAGAGTATGATAAAGCACTTCCACTTTATAATAAGGCACTTGATATTTATGAAATGGTACTGGGATCTGAACACTCAAACGTTGCAACAACGCTAAACGATCTCGCACTACTCTGTCGTCAGATGGGAGATTACGGAAAAGCACTCCTACTTTATAAAAGAGCACTTGACATTTATGAAAAGGTGCTGGAACCTGAATACCCATTCGTTGCAACAACGCTAAACAATCTCGCAGGACTCTATAAATGTATGGGAGATTACGAAAAGGCACTCCCACTTTATAAAAGGGCACTTGACATTCGTGAAAAGGTGCTGGGACCTGAACACCCATTCGTTGCAATAACACTAAACAATCTCGCAGAACTCTATCGTCAGATGGGAGATTACGGAAAAGCACTATCACTTTATCAAAGGGCACTTGACATTCGTGAAGAGGTGTTCGGTCCGCAACACCCATCTGTTGCAACAACGCTAAACAATCTCGCAGGACTTTATTATCATACTGCAAGGTATGAAGAAGCTTTACCTTTGCTTGAACGCTCCCTTAAAATACTTGAGAGAAAACTTGGTTATTCTCATCCAAATTTCAAGACAACTGAACAAAATATTCAGGCTCTGAAGGCTAAAATGGAAGAAAAATGAAAACTATTTCGCAATATATTATCACTGGCATTGATATAATGGCATGCAGATACTGGTTTTTGAATAGAATTATGAAAAAGCCGTTTGCGTAGCGAACGGACTCTCCTTCAGGCCTATTTCTCTAATAAGAAACCCATCTATTCCGATTTATTAGTTTTATTCCCTCACATGCCTAACAATGTGACCAGCTTCAGGGATAATGATCTCAGAGAGGGCCAGTTTCACAGCATTTGGCGAACCTGGGAGACAAAATACCGTTTTTCCTTTAATCACACCTGCAATTGCTCTGGTAAGGATCACCGACGTTCCTATATCTTCAAGACTTTTGTACCTGAAAAGCTCACCAAAGCCAGGGATTTCCTTCTCAAAAAGGGGGGTTATGGACTCGATTGTAAGGTCTTTTGGAGAAAGCCCTGTGCCTCCGCTTGTAACTATAATATCTGCGGAACTGTCAAGAGCTGCAAAAACGGCTTCTGTAACCGAGTTTTTTGTGTCGGAAACAAGCCTGTAGAAAGAAATTTTATGGTCAGCAGCCTCAAGAAGTTCTTTTATGGCTTTTCCAGAAAGGTCTTCAGCTTCTTCCGGAGAGGCAGAAGCTCCGTATTTTTCATATCTTGAGGTCGAAATTGTAATTAAGGCAAAAGAAAAGGATTTTTTAATGTTTTTTTTGTGAATTTCTGGTGTGGATTCTTTCATGAAAACAACACTCTCCATTTTTAGACTGGTTATCAGATTCTTATATTCTGATAGATTCTGACAGACAGATTATCAGGGTGATTCCGGAGTTCTATAGCTTAGGAATTTGAAAGTTTATTTCTATTTGCTTATGTTTTAATAGCTTATTAACCAATGCTCAGGTATGCTCATACTTGCAGCAGATATAGGAACAGGTACACAGGATATCCTGCTCTTTAATTCTGAAAAAGAAATGGAAAACAGCTTGCTTATGGTCATGCCTTCTCCTACCCAGATAATTGCGAAAAAGATACGGAAGGCGACCAGAAAAGGGAAAACAATAGTGTTAACCGGAAACATAATGGGAGGAGGCCCTTCAACATTTGCCATAAAGGATCATATCAAGGCAGGTTTTTCGGTTTATGCTACCAAACAGGCTGCTCTGACAATAAATGATAACATAGAAACAGTGAAGGCTTTCGGGGTTCAGCTTGTCTCCGAAGAGGAGGCAAAGAAGCTTGCACGCGGGGAGAATGCGCTGGAAATTGTTATGCAGGACTTTGATCCCGAATCAATTTCATCCGCACTTTCCGCCTTTGAGGTTCAGATGCCTGAGAATTATGCTGTAGCAGTACAGGACCATGGGAATGCTCCTGAGAAGAGTAACAGGGTCTACCGTTTTGAACTCCTCAGAGAGCTTATTGAAAGAGGAGGAAAACTTGAAAATTTTGTGTATAGCCCCGAAGAAATTCCAGAAGCTTTTACCCGCATGAGAGCCCAGGCTGATTCCCTTCTCAAAGCTGCAGGAAAACGGAAAACTAAGGCGGTTTTCATGGATACAGGTCCAGCAGCTATCTTTGGAGCTCTTACTGACCCGGCAGCAATTCAGCCTTCTGTAGTGGTTAATATTGGAAACGGACATACTCTGGGAGCACTTGTGAATGAAAACAGGATCACGGCAATTTTTGAGCACCATAGTTTCCTCATGAACCCTGAAAAACTTCAGGATTACATGGTAAGGCTTGCCGACGGAAACCTCGGTTTTGAAGAGGTTTTTGCCGATGGAGGACATGGTGCGTACATAAGGGAAGCTCAGGGCTTTGAGCAGATTAGATCTATAATGGTGACGGGCCCTAAAAGAGAAATGCTTGAAAAGCTTTCAAAATCCGAAGTCAGGGAGGAGATAATAGATAAACTGCATTTTGCCGCACCATTTGGGAGCATGATGCTCTCAGGCTGTTTTGGGCTTCTTGCAGGCTTCTTTGAAAAATACCCTGAAACATCAATAAAACTTATAAACCACTAACCAGTAGAAAATAGTAGAAAATAAGTCATATACATTAGGTATATGTAAACTTTCAGGGGTTACAGATCTCAAGCAAAACTTCAAGCCCTGATCCTTTAAAGAGATAAAGGGATCAGAAGTCGCCTGCTGAAGAAGTCCATCTGGGTAGGTTTACGGATAAATGTAAATACAAGCAGGTATGTTTATATGCACATCTCTTATACTGAGCGGCTTGCTAAACGGTTTTTGAGAACTTAATGCAAACGATTATATATGGAAAGAAGTCGTTACAACAAATTCTTATTAGGCTCAACTAAGCTCAACTAAACTTAATTAAAATCAGTTAAATTCAACTAAACTCAATTTAAACTCATCATCTTTCAGGAGAATCAAGCTAATGGTACGAAAGCCAGCGAGTATGTACAGAAACGTGAAGCAGCACTCATTCACCAGAAGGAAATACATGGGTGGTGTTCCAGGAAGTCAGGTTATTCACTATGACATGGGAGACAAATCAAATACAACATTTCCGATTAGAATCTCCCTGATTGCAGAAGAGAGATGCCAGATAAGACACACAGCTCTCGAAGCAGCCCGTATTACAGCAAACAGGCACCTAAATAATGATGTCGGAAAGACAGGCTTTTACATGAAGCTTCGTGTCTATCCCCACGAGGTACTCAGAGAAAACAAACAGGCAACCGGCGCAGGTGCTGACCGTGTATCCAGCGGAATGCGCAGGGCTTTTGGAAAGAACGTAGGTACAGCAGCCAGGGTCAAAGCAATGCAGAAGATCTTCACAGTTGCAGTTGAGAAGGAAAACTTCGAAGCCGCAAAGAGTGCTCTCTGGCATGCAGGACAGAAGCTGCCTACCCCATTCAGGATCGTTATCGATCAAGGGGCAGAACTGGTACAATAATCATTAACCGTTAACATCAAATGGAGTATAATATGTACGATTACGAAGAGCTTTTGAACCGTGCAATGGCAAAAATGCCAGACATCGAGACTACGGATGCTCGATTCGTAATCCCTGAACCCAGAATCTTTTCCGAAGGTAAAGCCACAATTCTGGAGAACTTTGGAAATATTGCAGGTACCCTTAACCGGGACCCTGACCACCTGATGAAATATCTCACAAGGGAACTGGGGACTGCAGGGAAAATTGAAGGCACACGCGCAGTCTTCCAGGGAAGGTTTACGAGAGCTCAGATTTCAGATAATATTCAGGCTTATGTGGACGAATACGTTATGTGTTCGGAATGCGGACGTCCTGACACTCAGCTTGTCAAGGTGGACAGAGTACTCGTCCTGAAGTGCTCTGCTTGTGGGGCTCACAGACCTGTCAAAAAGAGAAAGGCTACAAGTGTAGTTGTCAGGGAGGCTATCGAAGAAGGCGGAACCTATGAGCTCCGGATCGATGCAGTCGGGTCAAAAGGTGACGGGATAGCAAAAATAGATAAATATACGATTTTTGTACCTGGAGCCGCAAAAGGCGACGTGGTCAAAGTAAAAATTAAGAAAATTAGCGGAAACCTTGCCTTTTCTGAAAGGGCCTGAGGTTTAGCTTATTTAGATATTTTAAGGCAGCTCAGGCCGATAATTATAATTTTCGTGCCCGAGCGCTAAAATCCTCTTTTAGATTTGAACTCGCGTCTCCAGAGCTAAACTCCGGTAAAGCCAGGAGCGGTTTTAAGTATCCAGCAGGAAAATCAGGAACCTGTGAGGAGAAAAGATGACTTCTGAAAAAAAGGATGCACAGGATGTTTTATTAAGAGAGACTAAAATAACGGAAAAAGATATAGAAGTTCTCTCAATGCCCGGGCTGTCAGTAAATCTCCGGCACGCAGGAGAGATTCTGGAACTTACCGCAAATGGAACTCTGAAAGCAGCCTGCAGTCCTATCCTGAAAAAGATTAACTCCCGGTTGAAGGAAGAAAAGCCAGCCCTTGTAGAGGAAGATAGAGTAATTGCCTCTGCCTGGCTCCCTCCAATACCGAGTCCAGCCTTCAAGCGCCTTATTTTTGCAGAGATCCAGATAGCTCTCGGAAGATACATTCCAGAGACTGTCTCCATTGAACTTACCCACCAGAGCAGTTCGAGATATCTGCCAGGAACGGGTGCAGACGAACTGGATATCGGTACTGTAGAAAGAATAATAGATGAAGCTCTTGAAATTGGCACTTCTATTATCACACTTACTGAGAATGACCCTCTCCTGCGCGAAGAAGTATTTGAGCTAATCAGGTATGTGGACAAAAAGCGAGCAATAGTAAACTGTTCTACCTGGGGCACGGATTTTTCAGAGGAAACGGCCTCTCGTTTGAAAGAAGCAGGGCTTCATTCCCTGATGGTGGGGATTTACTCAACTGACCCTGAAAAACATGATGCTGTCCGAAAGTCTGAGGGAGCATATGAGAGAGCTATTTTTGCCATAAAACTGGCACTTGAAGCCGGGCTCGTGGTTGTAATGACAACACATGCTTCTCCCTCAAATATACAGGAACTGCCTGCGCTCTATACCCTTGCTTCGGAACTCGGAGTCCATGAGTTTTCAGTATGGGAAGCAATGCCAAAAACCAGTGATAAGCCTGTAATTACAGAAGAGGATAGGAAAAGCATCCTTGAAATGTACCACAGGATAAACGCAAGCCCAGACGGCCCGCGTATGTTTGCAAATACTTACTTTGAAGGGCAGATGCTGGGTGCAATGGAAGGCAGGCGCTGGATGCATATAACAGTAGAAGGAGACGTAAAACCCGGTCCTTACCCACCTTTCAGTTTTGGGAATATAAAAGAGGAATCTTTAAAAGATACCTGGCAGAAAATCAGAAGCTATCCATACTTCCAGAAGCAAAAAAGCCTGAGCCCGATGCATGATCCGGAATTTCTGGAACTCGTTGACAGGATTCCAGCAGAAGCAAAATTGCCGTATCCTTTCAAAAAGGTTTATGAGAAATAAAACGGAATAAGCTTCTGGATATCCTTTACAACGCTTCTCTTTAAAGAGCCCTCTCTGGTACATTTAAATTTCTTTTAGCCTACTTTTTTCAATCGAGCTATGGCTAGTTATGAGAGTTGAAAACACATCCCATTGGGAAACCCGTAGCAAAGTGATGTACTGCTGGAAAGCTGGTATCAGCCTGAACTGTCTGTCTGAAGATAAACATTTACATATTAGCAGGTATTTTTAAAGAGAGATTTAGCTGGAACTGCGTTTATATCTTTAATAATTTTCAGCAAGAAAAAGCTGTCTTCCTGAGGCATTTCCTCCAGAAAATAGGCAGCTCATGAGGGACTTTATGAATACCAAACTTGACCCGTGGAGTTCAAGCGAGATTACTGACTATTCCAAGTTATTCGAAGAATTCGGGATTTCTCCTTTTGATAATTTACTTCCTGAAATCCCTTCCCCACACATGTACATGCGGAGAAGAGTTATCTTCGGACATCGTGATTATGAACAGATTGTAGAGGCTATGCGCACAGGTGCCCCTTTTTCGGTTATGGACGGCTTTATGCCTTCAGGAAAGGTCCACCTTGGACACAAGATGGTTATGGACCAGATAATCTGGCATCAGCAGATGGGAGCATCGGCTTTTGTTGGGATTGCGGACAGGGAGGCTTTCTCAGTGCGTGGCTTTTCCTGGCAGAAATGCAGGGAAATCGGGGTAGAGGAGTACATATTAAGCCTTATTGCTCTCGGATTCAAGCCCGATGGCTTAATTTACTTCCAGTCAGGCTGTGAAAGTGTAAAAGACCTGGCATTTGAACTCGGGGTCAAGGTCAATTTCTCGGAATTTAGTGCAATCTATGGTTTTTCAGGAGAGACAAATCTCTCCCACATGATCAGTGTAGCAACCCAGGCTGCAGATATTCTCCAGCCCCAGCTTGAAGAGTTCGGTGGCCCAAAACCGGTTGTAGTTCCTGTAGGTCCAGACCAGGACCCTCACCTTAGGCTGACACGAGGGCTTGCAGGCAAGATGAGCATGTTCAGGGTAGAAAAGAGAGAAAACGCAAATGGTGGGAAATACCTGAGCGTGCGCGGCAAGGGAGCCCCGAAAGAAGCTTTACAGGAGCTTAAAAAACGCATTCCGGGGAAGGTAAAACTCTATGAAGAGCACCTGGATATACTTCAAACTCCAGACTATCCGTTCCTGGAAAGATTTGTTTTGCAAATAAACCAGCCTGAGAAAATGGAGTACTTCATGACCCAGATCCAGGAAATCGCTAAATTTGCTAATGAGGCTAAGCCACCTGAATTTTTGGAGTATGAAAAATATTTCGTTTTCAGAAGAATCTGGAAAACCACAAGGAAAATCCTTGAAGAAGTCGTGGCAGAAGTCGCAGCTGAGTTCGAAGGCTATGCTTTCATTCCTCCTGCATCAACTTACCACCGCTTCATGAGCGGGCTGCAGGGAGGGAAGATGTCGAGCAGTATCCCTGACAGCTATATAGCCCTCACAGATGACCCTAAAGAAGGGGCGAAAAAGGTAAAGAAGGCAAAGACAGGGGGGTGCATGACCCTTGAAGAGCAGAAAAAACTGGGTGGGAAACCCGATGAATGCTCTGTCTTCGAACTGATGCTTTTCCACCTTCTAGAAGACGATGAGGAGTTACTGGAAATCAGGCAAGAATGCATCTCAGGAACCAGAATGTGCGGCTCGTGCAAGCAGCTCGCAGCCGAGAAGATGTACGAGTTTCTCAAAGATCATCAGGAAAAGCGGGAACTTGCAAGGGAGCACCTCGAAGAATATAAAATAGTTTATAAAAAGTGATATTAAAAGCAACCTTATTAAGCGATTTTGAAAAGTAATCTTAAAAATTAATCTCAAAAAATGATCTTAAAAGGTGATTTTACAAAAAGTAATTTTACAAGCTGAATCACATGAGAACTGATCAGTTATAAATTTATTAAACTCTTAATCACTCTCAGGAATATCAGGATGTGACCATTATATGAGTGTTCAGGAAAATCTCACAATTAACGAGAAAAAAGTCTTGCTTGCCCTTGAAGCCCTGGGGTCTGCAGCCCCTGAAAGGCTGGAGGAAAAATCAGAGCTGCAGGTAGATGCGGCAATGCAGGCGGCCTTCATGCTTGAGGAAAAAGGGCTGGTTTCGGTTTCTGAAAATGTATTGGAACATTATTCCCTTACAAAAGAAGGAAAAGAGTATACAAAAAACGGACTTCCGGAGCGCCAGATTATCGATTATCTCAAAGTTCCGACCTCGCTTGAAGAACTGAGGAACTATTTCTCTCCGCAAATGGTAGGGATTGCAACCGGCTGGCTCGTAAAAAAGGGATGGGCAAAGGTTGAAAATGGGGTAATGGTGCCTTCAGGTAAAGCGTATGCTGGAAAAGACGAAGAAACCCTTACCGCCTTCACAGGCAAAGCAAAGACCCTTGAAGAGCTTGGATCCGACGAGAGAACAATAAAAGATCTGCTCAAGCGAAAACTTGTCATAAAACACGAAGAAAAGTTCAGGACGGTTTCTATAACTGATGCAGGAAATGCGCTTGCAGCCCAGGGACTTGTCCTTGAAGAGGAAATTGCTCAGCTCACTCCCGATTTACTGAAGAGCGGGAGCTGGAAAGAGAAAAAGTTCAGGCCTTACCGTCTTGATATTACTCCAAAATCCCTCTATGGAGCCAAGATCCATCCATACAGGCGTCTTATAGAGCAGATGCGTCAGATCTTCCTGGAAATGGGCTTTACCGAGATTAAAGGTGGGATCATTCAGAGTTCTTTCTGGAATTTCGATGCCCTCTTCCAGCCTCAGGACCACCCTGCAAGGGATATGCAGGACACTTTCCACCTGGGCAGCACCTGCCAGCTCCCGGCTGAATACTTCGAAAATGTTGCTGCAATGCATGAGCGCGGAGGAGAGATTGACTCCTGCGGCTGGGGCGGAATCTGGGATAGAGAACTTGCAGAACGCAATGTGCTGAGAACCCATACAACAGCAGTTACTGTCAAGTACCTGGCTGACCATCCGAAACCACCTGTAAAAGCTTTCTGCATTGACAGGGCTTACCGAAGGGAAACAATTGACCCTACCCATACCCCAGAGTTCGAACAGCTTGAAGGAGTTGTAATGGACAAGGATATGTCTTTTGCAGACCTGTTAGGATTACTTGCGGAATTCTACCACAGAATAGGATTCGAGGAAGTCCGCTTCCGCCCAGGCTATTTCCCGTACACTGAACCAAGTGTAGAACCCGAGGTTTATGTGGACGGTCTGGGCTGGGTTGAACTTGGAGGAGCAGGCGTTTTCAGAAAAGAAGTTACTGAACCTTTAGGAATTAAAGAACCTGTCCTTGCCTGGGGATTGGGAGTCAGCCGGCTTGCCATGCTGAAGCTAGGACTTAAAGACCTCAGGCTACTTTACCAGTCTGACATTGACTGGCTCAGGAAGAGCGAAGTTTGCAGAACCTGAAAATCTAAGGATCTAAGAATCTAGCTCCTTGTAACCTGATTATTTCAGGTTAAAACTTCTATTTTTATCTAAAAATACTCAATCTCAAAATAAGAAGTAACGACCGTAAAGGCCATAAAAGTTCGGTAAGATATACACCTTACGGGAGTTCAGTTTCTAAACATGATTTCTTTAGTGAATATATGTTTACATGATATATTAATTTGGTAAAGTCAGACCTGAATGAATCACGTCAGCAATTAAACTAAGGGGAGTAAATAATGACAGACAGCTCATCAGAATCTGTAACTTCACCAAAAGAATCACCAGATGTCCCAGAAGATCAGAAAATAGTAGAGCCACAGCCAGTAGCTGTGGAAACTGGCTTAGCAATCAGGTTCTGGCTTGAACTGATGTCTTATCCTCCGGGCAGCGCAAGAAGTTTATGGCTATTTGTGAATGATGATTGGAGGTATCTAGATAATCCCGATCTTGGTACTCAAGTTTCTGTACAGAATGCCTTTTGCGGATGTTCAGATCGCCTTGAGGTTCTGGTCTGGTACTCAGGAGATGTAATTCAGGGATTGCTAGTAAAGACGAGATAATAGAAATTGAAAATAAAATAACTGCAGTGAACTGATTGAACTGAGGTATAGCTTCACTTTCTGTTGGTTCTCTATCGACTCTCCATTGGTTTTTTTGTTAATTCTAACTATTGCCACCTGACAAAATTTCTTTAAGGTACCTTGCACTTTGCTGAGATTTTCCGTACCTTACCTGAAGAGAAAGGCAAAAGTACCATTAAATAACCGAAGATCTGGCTCTGTAGAAATCCTTAATTTGATGTAAATAATCTCTATTAATTTTTTGTTTATGTTATAGACTATCAGTTTAACTTTTACTTCCTTTACTTGATTT
>ENA-UOOI01000972-UOOI01000972.1-fermentation-metagenome-genome-assembly--contig:-NODE-972-length-32835-cov-3.417907_pt1 | contig 32835 bp, 25 predicted proteins | sample MGYA00245779_ERZ724027 | MGnify/ENA primary metagenome ERZ724027 (study PRJEB28704, sample SAMN03018318) | fermentation metagenome | biome: anthropogenic terrestrial biome; feature: soil; material...
CTCATTTTTGGTAGGCTTTTTCGATACGCCGGTAGGATTGACGCTTACGTTATTACTGCATTGTGACCAATCTGTTTGATGAAGACGGAACTGGTCAATTCTCTGATGACAAGATTATTGACATATACCGCGGTCTCTGGCGCATCGAGGATAATTTTCGGGTAACGAAAAGTGAACTGAAATCCCGCCCGGTCGATGTTTCACGCAAGGAAAGAATTCATGCCCATTTTCTGATTTGCTACCTCTCTCTTGTTATCCTCAGGCTGATTCAGAAGCGTATGGGCAGGATGTACTCCGCCGAAGTTATTATCAATGCTTTAAAAAATATAACCTGTTCTCCGGAATCCGAAAATCTTTACCTTTTTGATTACAGAACGGATGTAACGGACGCATTAGGGAAAGCAATGGGCTTCGATTTTACAAAAAAGCGGTTAAGCCGATCCGAAATAAAAAAAATTTTAGGGAAAGCTAAAAAAAGATCATAATCACTACAACTTTTTATCTGATAAAAGCAGCCGGAAACCCAGATTCTTCCTGATGTTTACGGCTGCTTTCTTTTTTAAAATTGCTAAGTTAAAGCCTTGAGAATGAATCAGACATAAGAAGGGGCGAATTCAGCAGGGCTTTTCCGCGAGTTTTTCTACAGCCTGTTCCAGACGGGATCGCAGATGTTTCCGTGATTCTCGGCTGCCGCCCGCGTCTTTGATGGGTTCGCCGATGGAAATTGTCCTATTCTGCCTGCTTATGAAAACAGGATAATAATACAGCGGTTTCCCTGCACTTTGGTAATAAAGTCTGGAAAGACGGAGAAAACCGGAATTGAACCCGTTCAGGAACCGGGAGTATTTCTTTTCCTGGTTTTCCGGAAAAATCAGGAGATTTTCTCCCTTTCTCAGAGCTTCCAGGCTCAGGCGGAATGTCTGCCGGATCTTCCAGGTTCCCTTATAAACAGGAATTGCCTCGACCGATTTCATAATCTGAATGCAGAATGGCTCGATCGCCGCCGCGACCAGTCCGCTGAGAGGAGTTCGGAGTCCCAGCTCTTTTCTGACAAAATCCAGATCGATATAAGACCTGCAAAGCTTCGGCGTCATGACTTGATAAGTCACCCATGGACGAAACGGTACGGGAAAATAAAGCTCCGCCATCATGGGAGCGTAAGAACCGGCGTGATTACAGAGAAAAACCGCCGGAAAATTGCGGAGATGTTCAGAGCCAATGACTCTGTGCCGCGGAAGCAGGAACCGGACGAGCGCTTTGATTTGGGAAAAGATTCGGTGCCTGGGACGCCGCGTGCCGCGTGACGACGGCGAGTTGCAGGGATATCCAGTATCTTTCAAGGCCCATGCCGCCCGGCCAAAATAATCCGCCTGCTGCCTGCGCTATTTTCCGGGCAGTGGATTTTCAGGCATCCGGCGGGCGTCCTTTCTGCGTATCCCTTTCTTCGCCTTCCGGGACATGCCGAATCACCGGCATGTCCCCCGTACTCTTCGGGAAAGGCGCCGAAAGAATGCCGGAACTGGATCATTCCAGCAATTTTCTTTTCGGCTTTCCGAAGATAGTGAAACGGTTCCGCTTCCACCAGGCCGGCGGGTGCGGCTTCCCGGTTTTCCGGCCTGCGGTTTAATTCCAGATACCCCGAAATTTTTTCCATCCGTCGGAACGATCCCATATCATCCACTGAACCGCGTAATTTCAGCATTTCCTTCCGGAAACGGGAAATCTTCAGTCCATGGGAAAAATCAGGCTTTCTCAATCTGCGTTCCATAACCCTGCCGCTTTCAAAAAGATGATTTTGCCGTAAATTTACCAGAGAGGAAATTCCACTGCCCGATTCCATTTCGGAAACCCGAATGATTTTTTAGACGGCACCATACAGGCCTTCCGTCTTTCCGGACTGATTTCCGTAAAGACGGCATATCTGCGTAAGCCGTCCGCGTATCGGTCAGAAAATCGACGGCTGCGATCTTCCATCCGCAACTATTATAGCAGGTTTTTGCAGCGGATGACTTAGCTTCTGGCAGGACGGAAGAGCTGTCCCTGGAAGGGAAATCGCCAGATTCGCTCTATGCCCTTCTCAACAGGCTCAACAGGCTGGAAAGCAGAATAGCGGATAATACGGTTCTGGCAGCTTTCTTTAATCAGCGGAAAAATAAAAAAAGAGATTCCCCCTTGACAATAAACGAATGATCGTTTATTATAGAAGCAGAACCGATAAAAACAGGTGATTGGTACGCGGAAAAAAGATGATGAAAAACAGCGGAACATTAAAAACGCCGTGGTGCATCTCATCTTGGAGGAAGGCTTTCAGGGCGCCTCCATCTCAAAGATAGCGAGATGTGCCGGCGTTTCCCCCGCGACGGTATATATCTACTATGACAGCAAGGAAGAAATGCTGCAGGATATTTACCGGGAATGTATCGGAGACGCTGTCCATTCTCTAAGCGGGTGCGTCCGACCTGGCATGAGCGGAGGAGAGATCATCGCACAGCTTATCCGCCAGTTTTATGAGTACATTGTCCAGAATCGTGAGGTGTTCTGTTTTTTAGAGCAGTTTGACACCTGTCCGGCGCTCTGCAACAGTTGCCGCGAAGAAAGCGGGCCTTCCTGTCTGAACCGGATGCTGTCGGAGATGAAGGAAAAACATATTTTAGGCGATTTTGACACGGATAACCTCTATGCAATTCTGTTTTCCCCCGTGGAACGGATTGCCTGTCACAGCGGTTCCGACGAATCGCAGGAAGATCGGCTCAATGAACTGATTAAAATGATCCAGAAAGCGCTGATGTAGAGATGCGTGGAAAGGAAGGCGGCGCTTCCCAGACAGGCGCGCAGGATTGTTCACGGACGAAAATAATAAACGAATGTTCATTTATTGAGAAAGGAATTCTGATTGTATGATTATTCCAGTCGAAAATCTTGTCCTGCTGCCGGGAATGGTCTGCAATATCCGGCCCGGACCGGTAGACGGTCAGGATTTATTGCGGGCGCAGGCGGATGGCGAGACGATCGCGGCGGTCTTGATGAAGCGCCGCCGCGGGGATCAACCGCCGCAGGCGGAGGACTTTTATAAAATCGGAGTTGCCGTAAAAGTCCTGAAACTCTTTGAGAATGGCGGGGAACAGCGGATTGCGGTCAAGGTACTGAACCGGGTTGAAGTATCAGGGATTACCATCCACGGCGGAAGGATGGAAGGAAATATTACCTCCCTGCCGGATGTCATCGACCTGGACGAAAACAGCCGCATGCAGATGCTCAGCTTTATCCGGAAAATCGTGCATGAGGTAGGCGCGAAGTTTCAAAACGCGAAGGGAGTTGTCCAGGCGCTCGACCAGATCGAGGATCTGAACCTCCTGATCGGAGCGCTGTGCCAGCTTATGCCGCTTTCAAGTGAAGAGCAGTATTCGCTGATGGAAACGTCTTCGCTGAAAAACCGCTGCCTCACATTCGTCGATTATTTTCTGCGCTATCGGGAATCCATCCAGCTTCAGATCGAGCTTTCCAAGCGGTTTACCGAGAAGGCGAACCGAAATTACCGTGAGTCTATTCTGAGAGAGCAGCTGAACGCGATTCAGGATGAGCTTGGGGAAGGAAATGACACAAAAGACTACCGTGCGCGGATAGACAAGGCGCAGATGCCGGATGAAATTCGCAAAGCAGCGCTGGAAGAAGTTTCAAAACTTGAAAAAGAGAATCCGGCGAGCCCGGATTACGGAGTGACCCGTGATTATCTGGATTTTATGCTGTCTCTTCCGTGGAGAGTCGGGAAGACGAAACCGGTCAGTCTGCAGGAAGCACGGCGGATGCTGGACAAACAGCACTATGGCCTTGAAAAGGTGAAGAAGCGTATCCTCCAGCATATCGCCGTAATGCAGCTCAAGAAGAACAAACAGGGTTCCATCCTGCTGCTGGTCGGTCCGCCGGGGACAGGGAAGACCAGTCTGGGCAAGAGCATCGCACAGGTGCTCGGACGCAAATATGTCCGCCTGAGCCTTGGTGGAATCCGGGACGAAGCTGAAATTCGAGGACACCGCCGTACTTATGTTGGCGCAATGCCAGGCCGTATTCTTTCCGGGATTAAAAAAGCCGGTGTCATGAACCCTGTGATGGTGCTTGATGAAGTTGACAAGCTGGCAACGGGCTATAACGGCGATCCGGCAGCAGCTCTGCTAGAAGTTCTGGATCCGGAACAAAACAATACCTTTACCGATCATTATCTCGATCTCCCTTATGACCTCTCCAACGTGTTTTTTATCGCGACCGCAAACACGCTGGAAACCATTCCGGCACCGCTCCTCGATCGGATGGAGGTCATTGAACTTTCCAGCTATACGGCGGATGAGAAATTCCATATCGGCCGGGATCACCTGATTCCGGAGGTAAGAGAGGAAAACGGCCTCAAGGAAGGAGATGTGGTAATCGGCGACGATACCCTGAAGGCCATTATTTCCGACTATACGATGGAAGCCGGCGTCCGGGGACTGAAAAGACAGCTGAATGTCATTGCCCGCACCGCAGCGGAAAAAATTGTTTCTGGTACGGCAAAGCAGCCCTTCTTCGTAAAACCGGCGGATTTGGAAAACATCCTTGGGCGGAAGGTCTTCCACCACGACGTGGCGCAAGAGGCAAACGCGCCCGGGGTAGTAACCGGCCTCGCCTGGACTCCCGTAGGAGGCGAGATTCTGTTTATTGAGGCAACGGATATGCCTGGCAGCAACCAGGTCATCCTGACCGGTCAGCTTGGTGACGTGATGAAGGAGTCTGCGCGGATTTCACTCAGCCTGCTGAAGTCCCGTCTGCCTGGAAACGCTGTCCACTTTAAGGATCGTGACATTCATATTCACGTTCCCTCAGGCGCTGTCCCGAAAGACGGTCCGTCTGCAGGAGTCACCATCTTCACGGCGCTTTCCTCTCTCGTGACCGGGATCGCTGTGGATCCGCACCTCGCCATGACTGGGGAAGTCACTTTAAGCGGAAAGGTGCTCCCTATCGGCGGGCTGAAGGAGAAGCTGCTTGCCGCTGACCGCGCCGGGATCCGACGCGTTCTGATCCCGAAGGAAAACCTCGAGGATCTAAAAGAAATTCCAGGGGAAGTCCTGAAAAGGATCCGGATAACACCGATAGTCAGCGTGGAAGATGTTCTCCGGGAGGCGCTGGGCATTACTCTCCCCAGGGCCGAGCAGGTCCTGCTTTCGCCTGAATTTCTCAACAGGCTCCGTCTTCAGAAGAGACATGCCTTTAAATAGGTTTTGCCTGACATATTTAATCCACGCTCCCGCGCAGGGAGCGAAAAGGATGACTTTTACGGTCGTCCTTTTTTTCATTATAGAAATTGTTAAAAGCCCTGTCTAGAGGAAATGGCAAGCACCTTGGGGCGAAAGGCAGGAACTTAAAGCAGCTTTCAGGGGATATCCGCTCTGACAAAATGACAGAAAACATCCTGAAGCGGTTCGTTGGAACATGCCGCGCATCAGCCTAAAAATTTCCTGCCTTGATTTATAAGGCCCAAGGTGCTTTAATAAAATGGATAGTTTCCGGAACTTTAAGTTCCATTTCCCCGGAAAGGGGTAAATGTCGGGGAATTTTTATCCGATCCTGCAGAGAGGTGGTTTTATGGTTTTGCTTCCGAGAGACCTGTCCCCAAAATTTTTTAATCCGCTTGCTTCTCTCCATAAAGAATACTATATTCATCTTCTCCTGCTGATGGAATCCATTCTTTCGGAAGCAAAGCAGATCGCTCTGCCAAGATCGGCAATGATGCGGGAACTTCACCGCCGGGTAGAGCGGGAGAACCTGCGGGAAGACCTTTCTGATGAGGAAGACTTTGGAAATTACCCGAATGAGGCGGGGGATGCCGTGGCCTATACCGTCCGCAAGTTTGTGGAGAGCGGATGGATCGACAGCGATGAGTCAGGCGACCGGTCTTCCGACATGGTTTTTATTACTCTTTATGGAAAAAAGCTCACCGATTTTATACGGAATCTTCTGCAGATGGAAGACCAGACCGGCCATGTCATCAATACCTATTCCAATCTGCAGCAGGTCAGGCTGATGCCGGAAAATGGGTATGTCTGCGTAAAGAATGCGTATGAAAGCACCCAGCGCCTTTTAACGAGCCTCGAAATGATGTATTCCAAAATCAAATCTTACTATACGCTCGTCCTGGAAAATCAAAGGCCGGAAACCCTTTTACAGTCGCATTTGAACGGGTATGTGCACGACGTTGTGGACAAAATCCTTTTCCCGCTGAAAGTGGACGACAGCGTTGACCGCTTTAAGGGCCCTGTGCTTTCCATATCGGCCGATCTGCTGTCCGATACGCAGCTTTTGAACACGGTAATCCGTTATGCGGTCCAGTCGAGAAAAGAACCAACAGAAAAAGACGCGCGGGCATCCCTTTTTGAAATGCTTAATTTCATCCACAGCCGGTACGATAACATTGATTCTGTCATCAGGCAGCTGGATGAACGGAACAATCTTTATCTTCGGGTTACCCGTCAGAGACTTCAGTATATGCTGACAATGGATACCAGCTTAAAGGGCAATATCATTTCACTTCTCAAGATGAGCAAAAAACAGCCGGATGATTTCTGGGAAGAACTTGCCCGGTGCTGCAACTTTTATGACGTCGGTACCGTTACGGATGAAAGCTTTTACCGGCCGCGTAAAATCCGCAGGCGTGAAAGAGACGAGAGCATTGCGGCCGAATCAGCTCCGGAAATCCCGGAAAAGGAGATCAATGCCGTTCTGGACACGGCTGGAGCGAATTTTGTCAAATCAAAAATCAATGAATATGTGGACCATCTGCTCCGGGGCCGTGACGTCGTATCCTCACAGGAACTCAGCATCCGAGATGACAAAGACTATCTGATGTCCATTTATCTTGCCATCAACAGCGACGATTACGAATGCCCCTATCTGTTTTCTGAGAGCGGAGGAGTTTCAAAACATGGGCGGTATTCGCTGCCGGTTTTTGCCCTGAGAAAGAAAAAGAAGGAGTAGGAATTTGCTGATTGATAAGGAAAGCAATGATATACGAGAAAAAATCAAAGAACTCTGCCATAAGCTCTTTGACCAAAATTATATCCTGGAATTTGTGTTTGCCCCAAATGATGTCCTTAGAAAAGCAAACCCGGACTATACATTTTTATCCCTCCATTTTGACTGTGTAGCTGAACTCCTGGATCAATGCGGATGGAAGCTGAACCAGAATGAAGAGGCAGGCGTTTTTTACCTTACCAGCCCTTATCCTTCCACCAAAGTTACCCTCAACAAAACGGAGAGTTATTATCTGTTCGGCTTGAGGCTTTTATATGATGAGAAAAAGATGAAGGCATCCGCTTCCGGTGAAATTTTTGCCACTGTTCAGGAACTTTTTGAAAAGCTTTCGACGCTGGATGCGCTCAATCCCGTAAGCCGGCAGGAACGGGAAAGAGCGCTCCGGACCTTGCAGAGTAAAAACATCATCACCCGGATAACGGGAAAATGGACCGATCCCGACGCGCGGATTGCCATCATGCCTTCCATTTTATGCGCGATATCCTCCACAAGAGTCAAACGGCTGCTTGAATCGCTGACGCAGGATCATCAGAGCGAAGCTCCGGACGGGGATGATGAGGAAGGATCGGAAACGGGAGGGGAGACGCAAAATTGATTTGGATGAAAAGGCTCCATATGATTAACTGGATGTACTATCCGGTACAGTCTGTGGAATTCGGCGCTTCCAACCTGCTGACCGGCATTACCGGTTCGGGAAAATCCACCATCGTCGACGCGATTCAGATTCTGATGCTCGGGGAAGTAAACGGAAATTTTTACAATAAATCCGCAGCGTCCGGAAAATCTGATCGGACAATAACGACTTATCTGCGTGGTGCATACGACGGCGGCGAAAAAAGGGAAGGCAGGGATTTCAGTTCTTATCTGGCCATTGATTTTTATGACGAAGTCCGCAATGAGTCTTTCTGCTGCGGGATTGTGTTCGACCTGGAAGCCGATGAGGATAAACCGGATTACAGTTACTATATTGCCGACTGCCCTTTTCAAGAGGACTGGGCGCTTGATTCCCGCAGAGTAGCCCGCAGTATCGAGGAATTTTCTGTTTTTGCAAAAAAGGACCACCTGCCGATCCACTGGAAGCAGACAAATACGGCGTATCGCAAGGATTTGCTTTACCGCCTGCAAATCTTTGACCAGAATTTCTTTTCCGTTTTTCGCACGGCCGTGGCTTACGTTCCCCTCAACCGAATTGACGAGTTTATTGTCCGGAATATCTGCCATATAGAAGACACGATCGATGTGGAAAAAATGAAAACCGCTGTCCGCGAGTACCAGCGGATGCAGCGTCAAATGCAGGAATTTGAACAGAAAAAGCAGGAACTTCAAAAGATCAGCGAAACGCATGAAGCCTACTGTGGAAAGTTTGAAAAGCTTCAGGAAGAGCAGTATTTTCTGGATCGCGCCGATGTCGACATTCTGAAAGAAGCCATAGGGAATCAGGAAAAAATCCGGGACAGGAATCAGGCTGCGCGCCAGCAGGTACTGGAAAATCAAAAAGAAAAATCGAAAGAAGAAGCGGAACTTTCCAGAAAACATGAACTTCTCCTGATGCAGCTGGCACAGGCGGAAGGACCCAGAAAAGACCTTGAACGACAATTAAATGATTTGAATTCGAAAATTCAGGAGATCCAAAAATCGGCCAGAAACCGGTTAAACGCCCTCTGTCAGAGAAGCGCCGGATGGAGCCGGCAGCTTATCCGTCTGGAAAGCGCAGAGTCTGTCCTTCCCCTTGACTGGACGGCCCTCCGCCAGGAATCCCGCTTTTTTGCGCAGCAGGAACAACTGGATATGAATTCCTTCCAGAATTTCAACTCTGCCGGTTTTCAGGGGCATGTGAATTCGCTGAACGGTCTGATGGAGAAGGTACGGCGGCAGTGGAACCTGTGGGAAGAAGAACACGAGGAACTGCTGCGGGAGATTCGGGATGCCAAAGAACGTCTCAAACAGCTGGAGGCTGGGAAAAAGCAGTATATGCCGGACCTGCTTGAGCTCCAAAAATTCCTAATGCAAAAACTGGCAGAGAAATTTGGACGCCCTGTTCCGGTGGAAATTCTTGCGGATCTCATTGATATCAGGGACAGCCGCTGGGCAAATGTCATAGAAGGATATCTGTCCCGGCAGAAATTCTATCTTTTTACCGATCCGGAGTGTTACCGGGCAGCTGTCCGTCTGTTCCGGGTTTACAGCAGAGAAAACGCATGCTACCGCTATAATATTGTCAATACCCACAGCATCCTGCAGGAGCATCCACTGGTACTCCCCAACAGCCTTGCAAAAACTATTGTTACAGGAAATCCGTATGCGCGTGCTTATATCGACTATCTGCTTGGCCGGGTGGAATGTGTGGAAAAAATAGAAGAAGTTGACGGAAGACGGACCGCAGTGACGGATGACGGCATGCTCTATAAGAGCTACAGCATGGCGCGGATGGAGGATAAACTGTGGAGGTTCCATTTCATCGGGAAAAGCAGTATTCCCCAGCAGATTGAAGCGACAAAACAGCGTATAGAGGAACTTGAGGAAAATCTGCGAAAGCTCACGGAACAGCTGCAGAAGCTAAATCCGATTCTGAAAGAAACTGCCTTTAATGCGGATTTTCTGGAAACAGTTGCAAAGGCGGCAAATGACCTTAGAGAAGTACCGGAAATGGATCAAAAGGCGGATGAGCTGGCAAAGAAGCTGAATCTGCTGGATACCAGTCTCGCGGATTCCCTCAGGGAGCAGAAAAACGAATGTTATCGGAAACTTCTGAATATCCGGAAGGAGCTGACAGACAGTGCAACTCGGATTGGCACGCTGGAACAAGTTATCCGGCAGGCGGAAGAGAGAATTAGGGAATTTCAGCCTCAGCTGAAGGAAAAAACTGATGAATTTGAAGACGCTTATCAGAATGAACAGGTTCTGGTCAATAAAGTAGCCTCCAGATATGAAAATGAGCTTTCTCGGAAAAAAACCGCCGAAAAACTGCGGGCGGACTTTTTACCGGCAAAAGCTCAGACCAGTCAGGCACTGGATACTCTGACCAAAACTTTCCGTGTCCAAGTGCAGAAATACAACAGCGTTCATCAGGAAGCTTCCATCAGCGACGATATTTTAAGCGGCGAATGGAAAAGTGCCTATGATGCTGTGCAGAAAGTCGAAATAAAGCAGTATGAAGGGAAAGTTGCGCAGGCACGTGACCGCGCGGAAGAAATATTCCGGAACGATTTTATTAATCAGATCAAGCGCGACATTGACAATGTCCGTCTGGAAATCAGCAGCCTCAATAAAACGCTGACGGAATACACGTTTGGCCGAGTTCAATACCGTTTCAAATGCGAACCGACGGAGAACCCGGAACTTCGAAAGTATTATGATCTCATCATGAATGTTGATTTAAATGGATACAGCCTTTATACCTTTATGAAAAGGGATACTCAGAAAGAATATGAACCTTTGCTGAAAACCCTGTTTCAGCTTATCTCGTCGGAAGGCGTCGATGCCGCGGACAGGCAGCAGATTGAAAGCAACATACAAAAATTCAAATCTTTCCAGACCTATCTTAAATTTGATCTGGTCGAAGTGGACGCAGAAGGAAAAGAGCATCCGCTCAGCCGCAGCATGGGAAGCAAGTCCGGAGGGGAAAGGCAGACTCCCTTTTATATTGCCATTCTGGCTTCTCTGATGAAAACCTACAGAGTCAACCAGAACGCAAACAGCCTGAGGCTTGTTGTCTTTGACGAAGCGTTTGATAAAATTGACATCAGCCGCATAGAAGAGTGCATTTTAATGTTGAAAAGAATCGGGTTCCAGAGTATTGTCGTTGCCCCGACCGACCGGGCCGCGTATATTGCGCCCCTGGTAGAGCGGACCTGGGTGGTCACCAAGCCGGATGAGCGGACTTCGGTGCTTTCCGCGTATCGGAAGGAACTAAAAAATGACGATTGAAAACGAGCTTCTCAACCGGCTTCTGGATAAGTACGAACGCAGCGGGCATTGCCTGCCCGGCCGGGTTTCCAATCGGAGAATCAGCGTTTCCCTGAATGAGGCTGAATTTCCCTATTATCAGCAAAACCGGAGAGATCGCGTGGAAGAAGTCAATGCGGCTGTCAGTCGGATGAAATCGGAGGCCCTGGTTGATTTCCGATATCAAAAAGGATATGAAGGCTGGTTAATCGAAAAGGTTTTTCTGAATCTCGACAAGGTTCCGGAAGCTTATCAGGCTGTCGGACGAAAGCCGATATCCCAGAAAGCGGGGGAACTGCTGGATGTCCTTGAGAATGCCTGTAAAAAAAGCGGCCGCGGCTGGGTCCGCATGTTTATCCAGGAGGAAAAAGAAAGACTTCGCCAAACCTATAAGGCAAGCAGAATGCTTCCGGACGACCCTGCCCTTGCAAGGAATCTGTTTACGGTTCTGCAGGCTTCAGAAAAAGGTTCTCAGCTGATGCGTGTCCTCAGCGTACAATGCTTTCACGATTCCAAATATCTGGAGAGAAACCTTATCAGTTTTCTCCTTTCCATTGCTCGCCATTATGAGCCGGATATTGTTGCGTACTCCCGCCAAGGCGACGAAAAGCTGACAGATAATGAAGTGCTGACACAAATTGGAATTCTGCGTTATCCCGAAATCTTTGAGTTTTGTGGGAATATCAACCTGACCGTAATGGGAATTCCCGTTTCTGCTGCCCCGTTTCTGCACGGCTTCTGCCTGCAGTCGGAGACTTTGGCGGATATGCGGGATATGGATCTTGGGGAAATCAGGCGCGTCTATTTTGTCGAAAATCGGACAAATTACCGGGCCCTGGTGCTTCGCGGCGTTCCCAAAAACGTTTTGCTTGTCCATCACGGGGGTTTTTATTCCCCTGCGCATGCTGTTTTATTTCAAAAAATTGTAAAAGCGGCAGAGAAAGGTACGGAATTTTATTTCTGGGGCGATTTGGATTTTGGAGGATTCCAAATGCTGGAACGCCTCCGCCGAAATATTGTCCCGCACCTGCGGCCTTATCGAATGGATTCAGCGCAGCTGTATCATTATAGAAAAAGCGGCCAGAGAAGAAGCGCGGAATACCTTCAAAAGTTAAAACAGTTTAAGGCAGGGACAGATAACCCGGATATCCAGGGAGGAATGGAGGCTATTTTGGAAACAGGGGTTACCGTCGAGCAGGAGAGCATGCTGGACGCCGATATCGTTCTCTAAAAATCCGGGAATCAGTCAGATGGCGGAAAAAGCAGGTGAAAATTTGCGGTTCCGCTTCCAATATGGACAGTATGTGGAAAGAAACGCCCCAAAGGCGCGAAACAGTACGCCGTCTAGAAATTTCAATAGTTTGGATTTTCAGGTTTTTCCTTCCCGCCGGTATGGTTGGAAAATAGCGTCGGGAGATAGAAATTATTTCAGTTGATCGTCGAGTTCTGCCGCCGACTTGTCCAAGCCGGCAGGAGGAGCGGAGACAGCGCTCAACTTCTCCTCAGGGAGAACGGTTATCTGACAGGAGGCGGTAAAGCTGCCGTCCTTTGTTGTCGCAGCGACAACTGCGGTTCCGGGGCTGACTGCGGTTATTTTTCCGAACTGATCCACCGCTGCGATTTTACTGCTGGAAGAATCCCAAAATACGTCTTTTATGGTTGCGTCACTTGGCGTGACAAGGGAAATCAGGGTTTCGCTTTTCCCCGTTGTGAGAGACAGGGAAGTTCGGTTGAGAGAAATTCCATCGACAGGTACGGTAACGGTTACTAAGCAGGATGCCCAGAATCTTCCACCCGCCGTTTTCGCGGTTACCCTTGCGGTTCCGCCGCCCCAGGCGGTTACATTGCCGAATCCGTCGACGGATGCGACCGACGGATCCGAAGATACCCAGGCGATCGATTTATCTTCTGTCGTGTCGAACGGCGTGACGATAGCCGATATCTTTTGGCTGCTTCCCTTTTCCAAGGTCAGTTTGTCCGGTTTCATGGTGATGGTCAAGACGGATTCTACGACCTCTACATCACATCGGTCAGAAAACGGACCAGATTTTACCATAATGGTTGTCCTGCCGGTCTTCAGGGCTTTCACCTTTCCCTTTTCGTCGACTGACGCTACGTCTTTGTTGGTAGAAGTCCAGCTGACGGTGCGATCCGTAGCGTCGTCGGGGACAATTTCTGCCGTCAAGGCTTCCCCTGTTCCCGGCTCCAGGATAAGTTTCCTTTTATTTAGGCTGATCCTGCTTATGGGAACGGTTACTTTTACGGCGCACTGTGCGCTGTATTTGCCGTCGATCGCCGTTATGACCGCTTCACCGGCTGATCTCGCTGTAATCTTTCCGGTTTCGTCCACGGACGCGACCGAAGCGTTGGAGGATAGCCATGAGGCGGAAACTCTGTGATTCCCTGACGTCGCGGTAAGCTGATAAGTGTTCCCCTTTTGAAGAGAAATCTGTTCGCTTTGAAGACGCAACTCCGGCTCATCTATTCCGACTCTTATCCGGCAGGAAACGGCAAGTTTCCCAACTGATGCGGTAACGGCCGCGGTACCGTCCGAGACCGCTTGAATTCTTCCATTCCCGCTCACTTTTACAATTTTATTGTCAGAGGAAGACCATTTGACTTTATCAGTGAAATCCGATGGTCTTATTTTTACCGAAAGAGTGCGGGCTTCACCGGCCTCAAGGACAAGATCCGATAAGTTAAGGGAAATTTTCGTGGCAGGAACGACAACACTGACTTTGCATTCCGCGGTTTTTCCATCCATGGATTTTGCGGTAACAGAAGCGGTACCGCCTTCAACCGCTGTTATCTGTCCCTTGCTGTTTACGGAAGCGACCTTTTTGTTTGAGGAAAACCATGCTACTGTTCTGCTGATATCTTTGCCCATATGGGTGGCAGCTTTCAGCGTAACAGAGTCGCCCTTTTTTAACTTCAGATTCGATTGATTTAAGACAATTCCATCGACAGGACGGATGGAATTGCCGCTGCTTTCACTGGAATTTTCAGAATCAGGCGAAACGGGAAGGAAAGCCATGGAGGAAGTTCCGCTGGTATAATTGAGCAGGGTTCCCTCTTCCATGTAGGAAATTCCCAAAAAATACGCAGCTGTTACAGCCAGGGCAGACAGAATTACAAACAACGCTGCAACTTTTTGTTTTCCCGTCAAGGAGCAGCATTTTGCTTTTATGTAATTCAGTACTTTGATAAACAAAAGTTGCCTGCCTTTCTATTTTTCCAGATTCCGCCTTAATCTTTCATGATATGCCATTATTATATGGGAGATAAAGTTTTATGTCAAGCTATCTGCTGCAAATACTGCCTTATGAGAGCTTGGGCGTCTCCCTTCAAGGTTAAACTCGGGTTATAACACAAAAATCATACGATGGGGAACCTTTCGGCGTAAAGACCGCGCAGAAGGAGGCGGCCGCGTCCGGAAAACCGGACACGGCCGCCTCCATAGCTCCAGAATACTGATTTAGACGGACGTTATTTCACAATTGTTCCGATCGTGCGCGGAGTCTTTTCGCCGTTCACATAGAATCCCGCGCTGTTGCCGGGCTTGCCGACAGCGGTGAACTTGAAGAAGTAGTCGCTGCCTTTCGAGTCGACTGACGCGATGCGGAACACCGACCCGTTCCCGCTGACGAAGGAAGGCATCGCGGAAGCGGTTATCTTGAACTGATAGGTTCTGCCAGCCTTTACCGTCAGCCTGCTGCCTGTATCCAGCTGGATCGGCTGAATGGCGGGAACTTGTTTTTTAAGGATCACGTACTGTGAGGTATGGTCGATCACGATGCTGACATACCCGTCCTGATCCACGGTGAGAGCTGAATTTGCGAGGATTTCCAGCTTGCCGAGCGTGGAATTGTAATAATATAGGTAGGCCGTCTGTCCCGGCAGAAAGCCTTGGTTCGCGATCCTTACCCGCACGGTTGCGGGCAGAACGCCGTTATTGGCAAAGGTGAGCAGGGCGCCTTTCTCGGAAGGCGGGAGCACGGTTCACAGCAGAATCCATGCTCGAAGTCTTGACGTTCAGCGCGAGGTCCACGCCTTTTGCCGCTTTATCCGAGGTTGCAAGGGCGCCGCCCTGGAATGTCCAGCTGTAGGCAAGCGTGCCGGTCAGCGCATCTTTTACGTTGACGGTCACGTCTTTTTTGGCCTGCTTTGCGGCTTCGAGGACCTCCGCGTCAAGGCCGACGCGCACCTGCGCGTTGCTGGCCGTGGCATAGGCGATTTCGGAGGGGGCCGTCAGAGTCATCTGCACTACTTTGACCGCCGGGTTCTTCAGCTCGCCCACAAGGGTGGCCGTCGGCGCGGCGATGACGATCTGCACAGGTTTCTGCGCGGTGCCGGCCGCAGCCTGAACCGTGCCCGCCGGAACAGTCACGCCAAACGAAGCAATGCCGCTTGTTACGGTCGGAGCTATGACGGGCGCGGTTGTCACCGTCACCGTGGTGGTGCTGTTATTCAGCGTACTCGGGGTGGTGGGAGTGCTGCTTCCGCTGGGGGAAGAATGATCATTATCGTTGTCGTTATCCGGCGGAGTGGGATTCTGACCGGTCAGCGAAGGATCATGTCAATTTTAACAATACTGATTTTTTGCCGCAATGTGTGACAGTTTTAGTGACAGAAAACATTTCTCCTTTTATTTTTTATGCTATAATGGTTTTCAGATTAAAAACGATTCAAAACGCGGTTGAGAGATAAAAATCTTTTCTCCCCGCCGTCTGCTGGGTGAAAAGCAAAAATGCGTTCCGTGAACCAAAGGGAAAGCTGTAAAGTCGGAGGAGAGAAGAGGAATCTGTTTTGCGGAACTTTTCAGAGGAACTAGAATCTTTCATCAGAGGCAGGAAAATAACCGTTTATTCACTTGCAGAACGAAGCGGTGTCGACCGCACGCTGATCCATAAAATGATGAAAGGGGAGCGGGTGCCCGCGAAAGAATCGGTAGTGCGGGCGCTGGCTTCCGAGCTTATGCTGACGCCCGAGGAGAGCGCTGAACTGCTCGAGAGCTACCGGGCTGCGAAGATGGGGAGGGACGTTTACGCGCGGCGCAAGGCTGTACTCGATTTCTACAACGGCTTTCCGACGCCGCCCGAAAGCTCCCTTCGGGAAGAGAGCCGTGCTCCGGCACGCGTCCCGGTGGAGGATGGGACGGTGAGCGGGAAGCTGGAGGTCGGAAACCTGATCGGGGCCGTACTGGAGTCGGAAGCCGCCAGGGAAAAAGGGCGCGTCTGCATCCTGGCGCAGCCGGAATGCCCGATACTGTTCGATCTACTGCCCCTTGTTGGGATGCGCCGACAGAATCTGACCGTCGACCATGTAATCTGCTTGGAAAATTCGGGGTCGGAGGCCGGGCACAACGCCCTCTACAACCTGGGCTGCCTGGGCGCGGTTATGCCGGTTCTTGCCTCCGGATGCCGGTACCGTCCGCGGTACTATTACGGCTCGGCCGACCGCTTCGGCGAGGCCGGCATGATGCCTAACCTGATTCTGACGGGGAATTACCTGGTTCGTATTTCGCACGATGCCTCCTGCGCGGCGATTTCCTCTTTCTCGCCGTATCTCGAGCTTTACGGCCGCGCATTCGACTCACTGAGCGAAAAATCCATGCCGTTGGCGACCGTTTTCTGTACCCCGCAGGAGGAGATTTCCTATATCAGCCGGCTGTATTCCGAATTTACCGCGGTGGAGGACGATTTTACCTCCGACCCTTGCCTGCTTCCTTTCGCCGGTGAGGAAATGACGCGCCGATACACTGCTCCCGCGCTGATGAAAGACGGGCGCGATGCCCGCATGATCCTGGAATATATGGATTCCGTGCACCTAAAGAACCGGATAAGGAATCTAGGGAACGTCTTCTTCTCGGAGGAAGGGATCGACCGTTTCCTCTCGACGGGCCGCATCACCGAGGTTCCCACGGGGTTTTATTCCCCACTGGAGCTACCCGACCGCTACCGCCTTCTTCGCGGGATGTTCGAGGCTTCGCTGGCGGGGAAATACCACCCCGTGCTGGTGGACGCGCGACGACTGAGGATTCCGGAGAGCCTTTCCACCTATACCTTCCGAAACGGCGCGGTCTGTTTCATCTATACCGCACCGGGCTACGAATACACGGCCTTCACCGTGTCGGAGGCGAGCACCGTAGCCGCCGTCCGCGATTTTATGGGCTGGCTGCCAAAGAGCAGCCTTGTCTGTTCCTCAGCGGAGACGCTGCGCTATCTGAAGGAAAAGCTTACCGTAGTCCAGGGGGACTCGAGCGGTTTGATTTTTTTCAGAGGAATTTTTTTGGAGACGAAGGCTGTTGAGAAGCAGGATCAGCAGATGGAAGATCACGAGGAGCGCATACTCTGGAAAGCGATCGGTAATTCCAGACAAAAACATGAAGAAACCCTCATGGATACTGGGAAAACTCAGTATCCATGAGGGTTTTATTTTCTGGTGCGCCCGGAGGGATTCGAACCCGCGACCCTTTGATTCGTAGTCAAATACTCTATCCAGCTGAGCTACGGGCGCATAACAATCATTCATCTCTGGACATCATTTTTATTATAAACGATCCTTCGCAGATTGTCAAGTTGCAGGTTAGGGCCTTTGACATTTAAAATTCATCATTTTTTTGCCTTGTAAAATTAAGCTGAATTTTGATGTGTCTTACAGCACCCTGCTGCAGACGGAAAAACACCATGGAACTTTATATTACAGCAGAAAATCCGAAAGCCCCATTTTTCCATGCCCAGACCGGAATCCAGATATCATCCAATAGGAAGCCGGATCAAAGCACGGCTGCTTTTCTCCCTTTCCATCAAACACTTTTCTGTTTTAGGAAAAAAAGAGGAGAAAGGGATTTCCAGATCAAGGGCACAGTCGGGAGACACTTGCAAACATACAGTAAAACGGGTATGATAGGAAAGACCTTAAAAACTGTCAAAGTTGAACGGGTGATTCTTTGTATCGAGCATGTATTTTTGATTTGGATGGGACCCTGGCCTATACGTTAAATTCCATCGCTTATTTTTCCAATACCGCGTTAAAGCGTTGCGGATACCGTACAATTCCGGTGGAAAAGTACCGGAATATCGTAGGGGACGGCGCAGATATGCAGGTTCATCGGATGCTTGACCTGGTCGTCGGCAAGGGCGCATATTCGGAAGAAAATTTTGAAAAGGTTCGAAAAATTTACGGCGGTTTGTACGGCGCCGAACCGACCCGGTTGCTGGAAAATTACAAGGGGATGCCGGAAACCATACGCTTTTTGAAGCAAAAGGGCGTCAAAACGGCGGTTCTTTCCAACAAGCCCAATTCGTGGGTGATAGCCATTATTCAGTATCTGTTCCCGAAAGGAAGCTTTGACCTCTGCTACGGGCAACGGCCGAATGTCCCAAGGAAGCCGTCTCCTGCGGGGGCTTTGTTAATTGCGAAAGAACTGGGCGTGGATCCCAGGGACTGCCTGTATATCGGGGACACGAACACCGACATGAAAACGGGAGCGGCCGCGGGTATGGACACTGCGGGCGCGCTGTGGGGGTTTCGTACCAGGCGTGAACTGGAAGAAAATCACGCCGTTTATCTGATGGAAAAGCCGGAGGATATTTGCCGTCTGTTTGCAGACGGTGGGGAGAGGTGACCCATGGGCTGGTTTTTTCGTTTTCTACACTCCGATCACCGCCTTGGAATGCGCATTATAAAATCCGGAATTGCGGTGACGCTGTGCATTGCGATTTCCAACCTTTTAAGTCTACATAATCCGCTGTTTGCGGCCGTGGCGACCGTGATGTCAATGGGAAAATCCATTGACATGTCGGTTCGATCGGGAAAAAATAAAATGATCGGCGTTGTGATAGGCGCCGCTCTGGGAGGTTGCCTTGCCGCACTTTCCCCCGCAAACGCGGGTCTGTGCGGGATCGGCATTATTGCGGTATTGTACCTGTGCCATCTTTTCCGGCTTGACAGCGCCCAGGCGCTTTCCTGCTTTACGTTTCTGGCGGTTCTGTTTGGTGCGGTTCCCGGCAATACCTGGGACTATGCTCTCCGCTGCGGCGTAAACGCCCTTCTCGGGATAGGTGTCGCGCTTGCGGTGAATCTGGTCGTGATGCCGCCCAATTATGTGGAAGAGATTAAGAGATCCTTTGCCGTTCTGCGTGAAAAGACCTCCGCGGCCATTGAAGATGCTGCTGCCCGGAGAAGAATTGATGTCGAGGCTGTTAACACTGCCATTGAAAACGTATCCAGAAATATTCGTCTGTACGTTTCTGAACTGAAACCCTTCCGTGGGGACGATGATGAAATTTTCAGGATTTCCTGCCACATTTCCATTTATCGTCTAATCCTTGACGAGTTAAAGGCGGTTGAGGTGATGGAACTGACGGAAAATCCGAAACCGGGCGCAGAGATTGAGACAGTCTATTCTTATCATATGAAGAGAATCCGACAGTTTGAAAGAAGCATCCAATCCGGCCTGAAACCGCGGGCGGAAGGGAAAAAAGAAGCTGAAGAAAAATCCTGAACCGTTTTTTTTCTGGTTCAGGATTTTTCTTTTGAGCTATTGACTGGATGCAGCGTGGGAAAAAACGCGCTAATTAAGAAGGAGGAGTTGGACGCAAAGGGAAATGGCGATCTTTCTCCCTCCGGAAGGCCCCGAAAATTTATCCGGCGAAAACAGCGAACGACTGGGCCCCCATTTGGAGAGAGCCGTCCGAAAGCGAACTGCGGCCGATGCCAAATACCTTATTTCCGCCCATGTCAAGCGGAATCCGCATACTGCGGGCGGCGGGATTCACGGCCAGGATAAATTTCCCGCGGCGATATACAAACGGATAACGCCCCGGTTCTGCATAAACAGCTTCAAAGTTCGGCTTTGCCTGCAGATCCGGGTTGGCGTGGCGCAGCGCAAGGACTTTTTTGACGGTATTCAGGAGAGAATCCGGATCCTTTTCCTGATTTTCAACCGTCGGGGCCGTGTCGCGGCCATCGACCGGAAGATACAGATTTTCGGGATCCGCGGTGGAAAATCCAAGGTTCTTTCCGCTGTTCCACTGCATGGGAGTACGGGTTCCCGTACGCTCATAGCCCCCTTCCACACTGGTTAAATCAAAGTACTGCATTCCGATTTCATCCCCGTAATAGAGAAATGGCACGCCGGGCATGGTCAGAAGAAAAGCGTAGGCGATTCGGCATTCCGATTCGTCAAAACTTTTTGTCATACGGGGAGTATCGTGGTTGCAGGTAATAAAGCTGATGAATCCGTTTTCCTTGGAAGCCTCATATCTGGGCAGGTAATCATTGAGAAAGTCCATGATGTTTCCGCGCCCCTGCTTGCTGAAATAGCTGAGCTGGCTGCCGTCCCCGCGCGTTTTACGAAACAGGGAATGATAGCCGTTGCCCGGCTGATTCAGATAGAAGTCCATATCGAACTTTGCTTCGGAAATTGCCTTTGCGGGGTCGGACCATTCGGATACCATGGCGGCCTGCGGATATTTTTGATTCAGCATTTCACGCACATTCCGCCAGAGAGCCTCCGTGGCCGTATAGCCGTCGTCGTTTTTTACCAGAGAAGCGGCCATATCCACACGAAAACCATCGCATCCGGCATCGAGCCAGAAACGCATAACGTCTTTCATTGCTTCCCTTGTGGCGATGCAGTCCGGATGAGTGTAGGGAAGCTGCCAGGGCGCCGTGATTTTATTAAAACCGTAGTTCAGTGCGGGCTGGGAGGAAAAAAAGTTCAGCAGATAACAGCCGTTCCGTTCGCTCATGCCGGACATGCAGCCGAATCCCGATGGACGGTTCCAGACTGAGTCTGTCCAGATATAGCGGTTGGAATATTCATTTTTTCCGGCCTTCTGGCTTTCGCGGAACCAGGGGTGCTCATCAGAAGTATGCCCCGGCACTAGATCAAGCAGAATATGCATCCCGCGTTTGTGGGCCTCTTCGAAGCAGTGCTTCAGATCCTCGTTGGTTCCGTAGCGGGGGGCGACTTTTTTATAATCCCGGACATCGTACCCCGCGTCCCGAAACGGCGAATCAAAGCACGGGTTGATCCATATCGCGTTGCAGCCGAGGGATTTGATGTAATCCAGCTTTGCCGTAATGCCGTTGATATCCCCGATCCCGTCACCGTTTGTGTCGTAAAAACTCTGCGGGTAAATTTCATAAAAAACGGTGTTGTTCAGCCAGTCTGGCATTTCTAACATTCCTCCAATTTTATTTTGAATCGGTAACCGACCTTATTATAAGCGAATTTTTTTAAAAATGGAATCCTTTCCGCTTTTTTTTTAATCCGGGCAGAGCGGAATCGGGTAGGAGGGGGCGTTGGGACCTCTTTGCGGAGAGCCCTGCTCCGTTTCGCGGACAACCCCGTTTTCCATGACGCCGCTTTAGACTTCGTTTTTTAAGCAAACTCGTCCGTCCCTGTTCTCGGCCTTCTATGAGATTTCTGTATGTTGGTCCGAAACTTTGACCGCCGAGTGATCGACCAATACCCGGGCACACGAAAAAGGACCGCCCCCGGCGTCAAGCCAGGAGACGGTTCTATCAGGAAATATCATAAAATCAGAAATCGACGTCGTTGCCGTAATAAGCGCAGGTAAGGACTTTTTGCATGGCATCGGCGTCGGTCGGGCGCGGATTCGAGGATGTGCACGGATCCTTAACGGCGTTTTCCGCGATCGTCCGGGCATGGGCTTTGAAATCTTCCTCGCTTACCCCGTTTTCACGGTAGGTGGGAGCAATATTCAGCTTCTTGTTCAGGCCGCGGACAGCGTCGACCAGGGAATTCACCAGCTGCTTGTCCGTAGTGCCGGGAAGGCCTACGAGGCGGGCGATCTGCGCGTAGCGCTCCATGCAGACGCGGGAGTTATACTGAATTACATACGGCAGAAGAATGGCGTTGCAGCACCCGTGGGGGATATGGAACACGGCGCCGGTTTTATGGGCAATGCTGTGGGCAATTCCAAGCATCGCATTGGAGAACGCCATACCGGCCAGGCACTGGGCGATATGCATCTTTCCGCGCGCCTTTTCGTCACCGTTGTAGGAATCAACCAGGTTGTCAAAAATGTCGGAAATTGCCTTCAAGGCCAGCGCGTCGGAAAAGCTTGAGCGGTTTGACGCAACATAGGCTTCCGTTGCGTGGGTCAGAGCGTCCATGCCCGTGTGGGCCGTCAGCTTCTGCGGCATGGTCACCGGAATATCGGTATCCAGCACCGCGATGTCCGGAGTGATTTCAAAATCAGCGAGCGGATACTTGATGCCCGTGGAATAATCCGTAATCACGGAAAATGCCGTGACTTCCGATGCGGTCCCGCTTGTCGAAGGGACCCCGACAAAGATGGCTTTTTTACGCAGCTTGGGCATGGTAAAGGGCTTTTTGATATCGTCGAACGTCTTGTCCGGGTATTCGTAGAATACCCACATCGCCTTTGCGGCGTCCATCGGGGAACCGCCGCCTATCGCGACAATCACATCCGGCTCGAATTCCCTCATTGCTTTGGCACCATCGTAGACCCGCTCAATGGAAGGGTCTGGTTCGACGCCCTCGTAGATTCTGGTTTCCAGGCCGGCCCCTTTGAGAACGCTGTCCAGTTTCTGCAGGAATCCGGTCCTGCGCATGGAATGGCCGCCTGTCACAATGAAAGCTTTCCTGTGTCCTTTCAAGGCTTTCAGTTCCCCAATTGCCCCCGGGCCGAAATAGATGTCGCGGGGCAGTGTAAAACGTGCCATGGTATTTAACCTCCCTGATTGAAGTTGTTTGTTAATAGATAAACAATATCGGCATTAGTATACCACATTCGGCCTTTTCTTTCAAGTATCATTGTTGGGATCTGCTGCACCGGAAAAGGGCGGATCTTCCCTTTCCTTTTATGTCGGTCCGCGCCGGGCCAGGCTGTGGACGGCGGGGCCTTCCAGCACTTTTCCGTCCGCGTCGAAGCGGGATCCATGGCAGGGGCAGTCCCAGGTTTTTTCTTCCGGGTTCCATTTTAAAGGGCAGTGCATATGGGGGCAGACGGTTTCTACCGCATGCAGGCTGCCTTCTTCATCCCGCAATGCTCCGATTTTTGAGCCGCTGTAGTCAACGACTCCGCCCTCGCCGGGCTGAAGCTGGGGCAGGGACTTGGATGGAACGGAAAAATAGCCTTTCAGGAAATTCGACACCGTATCGCCCGCCTGCCGGAAAATTTCCGGGGATTGAAAGGAAAAATCGGACCGACTGGGCGAAAAAACAGAAGATTCCTCTTCCCCGGATGCGATAAGGCGCGCAAGGATCCGGGCGGAAGCCATGCAGCCTGTCATTCCCCATTTATTGAAACCGCAGGCCAGATAAATATTTCCGTCCATCTGTCGGTACCGTCCGGCGTAAGGGATACCGTCGGCGGTCATGCAGTCCTGAGCCGACCAGCGGTATTTTACGCTGCATTCCGGATAAAGGCGCCTGGCGGTTTTCTCCAGATTCCTGTAATGGGAAACACCGGTTTCATGTCCTGTCTTGTGACCGCATCCGCCAAGGAGCAGAAGCGGGGGGCCGCCGGAGCTTTGCTGGCTGCGGAACGAATATCCGCTGTCTGCCGAACCGAGATACATGTTCTGAAGGGCGGGCGGCCCTTCGAGCGCAAGGACATAGGATCGGTTCTGAATCATTTTGGTAAAATAAAGGCCTCTCAGGTTGACAAACGGATAATGTGTGCAGAGAATGGTGCGCTTTGCGTACAGCCTCCCGTCGCGCGTCACGGTTACACCGTCTTCCAGCGCGAGAGCGCGGCTGTTTTCAAAAATATGGACCCCGCCGCGCGTGAGGGCGTCCACAATCCCGTGCGCGAATTTGAGCGGATGAAATCTCGCCTGCCCCGGAAACCGCAGCGCAGCCGTGATGGGGAAAGGAAGCTCGCATTCGCGGACAATGGACGCATCGATGGCGAGGCGCTTTGCGGCTTCGGCTTCCTCTTTCAGTTTCTTTGCTTCTTCGTCTGTGACCGCATACAGGAACGCGTCGCAGGGGGTAAAATCACAGTCGATTTTCTCGGCTTTTACGATTTGCCCATACCGGGCGATGGCTTCCTCGGAAATGTGCGCGTAATCCCGCGCCGCCCGAAGGCCGAGACCCTCTATCAGCCTTCGATAAATCAGGCGGTGCTGCGAGGTGATTTTTCCGGTCGTGTGCGCCGTAGTACCGGAACAGATTCGACGGGCTTCCAGGATCACTATATTTTTTATGCCGCTCTTCATCAACTCATACGCACAGAGCAGCCCGCAAAGCCCGCCGCCCACTACGGCTGTGTCGGCGGCGCAGTCCCCCGAGAGAGCAGGAAACTCCGGGAGCTTTTCTTCCTCCCAGAGAGAAGCCAACCCGTTTTCCGACAATCGTATCCCCTTCCTTTCGGAAAGTATTGTTGCCGGAAAGAATGAATTTCATGCGTCAGAAAAGGGAAGGCGGATTTCTTCCTTTCCCCGAAATCCTCAAGACGAGTGTTTTTTTCTGCTGGCGCTGTCAGCGGCGTTTTGCTCCATGCGTTCGATGGAAATCTCTACGAAGTGACGCCAGTCTTCTTCGCTGAAATCGGCGGAGAGATTCGGAGAAGCGGCCGTGCTTTCCGCCGCACGCGTAAGTTTTGTTGCGCCGGCCGCCGTGCCGGCGGAAGAAGGACTTTCTTCCGCATATTGAAGCACTTTTCGCACATAGGCCTGAGTTTCGGCAAACGGCGGAACGCCTCCGTATTTTTCCACACTGCCTCCGCCCGCGTTATAGGCGGCGAGAGCCAGCTTCGCGTCGCCGCCGTAGCAATGAAGCAGTTCGCCGAGGTATTTTGCGCCTCCCATGATATTCTGTTCCGGATCGGATGCGTCTTTCACACCCAGAGCGGCCGCCGTCGACGGCATCAGCTGCATGATTCCGGTCGCGCCGCAGTGCGAGACAGCATCTGCCCGGAAACCGGATTCCGCCTTGGCGACGGCTTTCAGCAGATTTTCCGGTACGCCGTACCGTTCCGCCGCGGTATGGAAAATTTCACCAAGGCGGTTTTCCCCGCCCGTTTCCACGTTTCTGGCCGCTTCGGTCAGGCATTTTGCGAATGCGGACGTTTGTCCTGCCTTGTCCGTCACAGCCGCTTTGGAAATGGTTTCCGATTTTGGAGTATCATAAATTTTAATATCCATTTAGATGCCGCCCATTTCTTAAATATTCTATCTGTAAGCATAATGCATTTCCCCCGAAAAATCAATAAAAACCGCAGGATTTCACCTTTCCCCCGTTTTCTTCATAAGCTGGAAAAAACGGGGGAAAGGGGGGATATGGAAATGTCCTATGGGATTGCCCTGGCGGGAGGCGGAATCCGGGGCGCGGCACACGTCGGCGTCCTGCTGGCTTTGGAAGAAAGCGGTCTAAGGCCCTGCGCGATAGCGGGGACCAGTGCGGGCGGCATTGTCGCTGGGCTTTATGCATCCGGGGTTTCTGCCCGGCAGATGAAAGAAATTGTGCTCAAGGCCGCCAAGAAAGGGGCGATTCTCGCGGATCCGGATGTCAAGGGGATTCTGACGCTGGTCCCCAGGCTGCTGGCCCAGAAAGAGTGCGCTCTGACCGGGCTGTTAAAGGGAGAGCGGATGGAGAAAGTCTTTGCCGAACTAACCGGGAACTGCAAAATGCGGAACCTTAAAATGCGGACCGTGATTCCGAGTGTGGATCTGTGCAGCGGGCTGACGGTGGCGTGCACCAATTCCCTGTTGGGAGTCCGGATGCTCCGAAACGTCCAGTGGAGCGCGGATATGCGGGTATGTGAGGCAATGCGGGCGACTTCCTCGGTGCCGGCGGTTTTCCAGCCGAAGGTTATCGACGGGATGTATCTTGTCGACGGCGGCATCGCAGACGTGCTGCCGGTTGATCTGCTGATTGCGGCGGGCGTGCCGGATGTTCTGGCTATAGATGTTTCGGAATGCTATGAGATGCCGGAGCGGATGAATATTCTGGAGGTCGCTTCGCATTCCCTGTCGATTACGGAGACCCGTCTGCGTGAATGTGTGACGCGCGGAGAAAGATTGATGCTGAACCCGGATCTGCCGGACACGTCCGGCATGCTGAATCTTGGCCAGATGCCGGAATGCATGGAAGCGGGATACCGTGCGGCAAAACAGGCCATGCCGAAGATCCGCCGTATTTTTTACTGAAAATTTTTTTGAAGATAAAAAACCGCCCCGGGGAAGTTCCCCGGGGCGGAAGGCTTTTTTCAGTTTATGCGAACGGATTTTCCGTTTTATAGGGCATGCCCTTTGGCTGGTTATAGGAGATATCCGGGATGCCGAGATAACGGAACAGGGTAAAGAGAGCTTTCCCCGCATGCCCGAAGGCAACCGCGCCATGGTGCGGAAAATGCTTTTCGATCAGCACGTGGCGGTAGAACCGACCCATTTCCGGAATCGCGAAAACCCCGATTCCCCCGAACGAGCGGGTGGCGACCGGAAGGATTTCACCCTCGGCGATATAAGCCTTTAATTCCCCGCCGGAGGTACCCTGCAGGCGGTAAAAGGTGATGTTCCCGGGGGCGATATCCCCTTCCAGGGTGCCGCGGGTAAAGTCCGGCGCGCGGCCCTTTTCCAACAGGCGGTTTTGAATGAGCTGATATTTAATCGCGCCGTTTGACAGCCTGCAGAGAGGTGTGTTTCCGCAGTGGAATCCCATAAAGGTATCCTTCAGGCTGTAAGGGAATTTTCCCCTGATATCGCTGTCGTACAGATCGCGCGGGACGCTGTTGTTGATATCCAGAAGAGTAACCGGGCTGTCTGTCACACAGGTACCGATATATTCGCTGAGGGCCCCGTAAATATCAACCTCGCACGCGACAGGGATTCCGCGGCTGGTCAGGCGGCTGTTGACATAACATGGCTCAAAGCCGAATTCTTTCGGGAATGCCGGCCAGCATTTGTCAGCAAACACGACATACCGGCGCGAACCGGCGTTTTGCTCGGCCCAGTCAAGCAGCGTTACCTCAAACTGCGCCATGCGCGGCAGCAAGTCCGGATAGGTGTTTCCCTTTGCGCCCAGTTCTTTTGCCATATCTTTCACGACGTCCGCGATGCGTTTGTCCCCGGCGTGCTGGCGGTAGGAAACCAGCAGATCCAGTTCAGAGTTTTCCTGGATTTCGATTCCGAGATCGTAGAGCGGCTGTATGGGCGCGTTGCAGGCGAAAAAGTCCTGTGGGCGCGGGCCGAATGTAATGATTTTAAGAGAACGGAGACCGATGGCCGCACGGGCCGCGGGAATAAAATCCTCTATCATCTTTTCGACATCGTCCGCTGTTCCGACCGGGTATTCCGGAATGATGGCCGGAATATGGCGAAGGCCCAGGTTGTAGGAGCAGTTGAGCATGCCGCAGTAGGCGTCGCCCCTGCCGTTTATCAGATCGCTTCCGCTTTCTTCCGCCGCGGCGGCGTAAAGAACCGGGCCGGGGAAGCGCTGCGCGATTTCCGTTTCCGGGGTCTCCGGACCAAAATTGCCGAGGAAGACGACCAGCGCGTTGCAGCCGGCGTCCTCCACTTCCTTTACGGCGCGAAGCATGTCGGATTCGCTCTCCACGGTAGTTTTCGCTTCATAGAGGTGGATCCCTTTTTCCCTGCATTTTTCCACGACGGCCCGGCGGCGCTTTTCCGCGAGCGAAATCACAAAACAGTCGCGGCTGACGGCCACAATGCCGAGTTTAACTTCTGGAATATTTTTTTGCATTACAATTCCCTCCTAAAGATATCACGTGCTTCGGTTTCTCGCTGTCAGGAATGAAAGCTCCATTTTAAGGATTCATAAAACCTGACGAACTTTCTATATTGGGCCGCGTACAGCGGTATGTTTTTTTCCACGGGTTTCGTGGTACTTTCCGTCCGCACAAAAGAAGCGGATGCGTCGAGATCCGGCCAGAATCCCGCCGTGACACCGGCAGCGAGCGCGGCCCCGAAAGAGCCGCCTTCCGCGCTGCCGTAAACGGTTCGGACCGGCATGGAAAACGTATCGGCGAAAATCTGCCGCCATAAGGGGCTGGATGCGCCTCCACCCGCAAGGACGATGCCGTCAGCCAGGGCGTCCCGGCGGACGTCTGATATCAGATCGTACACCTGCCGGAGAGAGAATGCTACGCCCTCCAGAACCGAGCGGGCAAAATGCCCTTTGGTATGTCTGGAAGTGATGCCAAGAAACGCACCTTTTGCGTCGGGGTCGTTGAGCGGCGCGCGTTCACCCGTCAGGTAGGGCAGAAAAATAAGGCCGTCTGAACAAGGCGGTGCCGCTTCGGCTTCCCTGTCCAGGAGACGGTATGCGCTGACCCCTTCTTCTTTCGCCCGTTCCGCTTCCCAGCCGCCGAATGGCCTGCGGAACCACTGGTAAGATCCCGCTGCTGCGAGAGTTACTCCAAGGACAGTGTAGGAACCGGGGGAGTTGCCGCAGAAAACCTGCAGTTTTCCCCCGGGATTTTTCAGAAAAGAATTCAGTCCCACAGCGACCACACCCGACGTGCCGAGGGTAACGCCGGCTCGGCTGGATCCGGAAAGCCCCAGACCCAGGGTGGATATCACGGCGTCTCCGCCTCCGCCCGCAACGGGAGTGCCTTCCGGCAGACCCGTCTGTTCGGAAGCTTCTCCTGTCACGTGTCCGACCGCTTCCACCGACTCGACTGCCTGAGGAAACAATGCGGGATCCAGGCCGATTTTCCGGATAAGATCTGTCGCCCAGCAGCGCTTTTTTACATTAAAAAGACCTGTTCCGGAAGCGTCCGACATATCCGTCCGAAGTTCTCCGGAAAGCCGGAACCGTATGTAATCTTTCGGATTCAGGATGACTTTTGTTTTCGCGTAGTTTTCCGGTTCATTTTCTTTCATCCAGAGGATTTTTCCACCCGTATATCCGGTCAGCATCGGGTTATTGGTAATCTTCAGGAGAGCGTCTTTTCCCCCGGCTGTCTGAGTAATCTCCTCACATTGGCGCCCGGTGCGCTGGTCGTTCCAGAGAATAGCCCGGCGGACCGGCCGTAAATTCTGATCCAGCGCGACCATCCCGTGCATCTGTCCGGAAAAGCTGACCGCGCAGATTTTTTGTTTCCCAATCCCGTCGGTGACTTTTTTAAGTCCGGCACAGACGCCTTTCCACCAGTCTTCCGGATCCTGTTCGGACCAGCCTTCTTTCGGAGAGTAGCAGGGGTATCCCTCTACGGCGGAGCATAAAATTTTCCCCGTATTATCCAGTGCGAGGATTTTACAGCCTGACGTCCCGACGTCAACGCCCAGCACGCACCGGCTTGCCATTTCGAATTCCTTCTTTCCAAACTTCATTGAATTTCAATATTTTTTCCTTTGAGTCCCAGAAAAGCGCCGTCAGCGCCAAGACCGGATTCCGGATGGGCTATCAGCCATTTGTTTGCGGCGAAAAGAAGCCGTATTTCCCCATGCCCTTCCGCGGGAGAACGGAGAGGAAGGTTTGTCCCGCGGGGCAGGATGATTGCGTCGTGGAACGGATGCCCCTTCACGCTGCACGGCGAGTAATGAAGTGTCGTAGCATAAATTTCCACCATCGTCCCCGCCGGGACCAGAAAAGCTTCCACTTTTGAAGTGTCATATTCCAATGTATCGGGATCGATGTCCTGTTCTGAACCGACGAGAAGAATCAGGTCATCCGCCGCAACATTGATTTCTGATGAACGGTGGTATTCGAGTGCATTCAGTTTATGGTTGATCCCGTTGCAGTAGCCGATCTGGATTGGAATCCCGCCGAATTCCAGGTTTTCGACCTCTTGAAAAAGGCTCAGCTTTTCCAGAGTTTCATCCGAAGCCACATAGACGGTCCCTTCCTGAGGAAGCGGCGTTTTGGATAGTAGCCCCAGAAGCTGCGTGCAGTTAAAGCTTCGCACGACTTTCCCGTACCGGCGGAACTTCCCGCTTTCGACGGAAGAAATTTCTGGATTTTTAAACATGATTGGTTTCCTCCCTTTCCCCGAATTTCATCGCCCTTTTCCTGAAATTCGGAGTATCGCTCTGGCAGGTTCCGGCAGCCTTTGCGACTCTATTTTATCATGGATATTTCATTTCAGTATATACGGATTTTAAGAGAGAGTCAATCCGCTTTTGTTGTCCTGCGCGGGGCCTTTCAGGAGGGAAAAATGTAAAAATAATCCTTAAGCTGGGAAAAAAATCGGGCTCCTGTCCATGTATAAAACTCCATTTTTCCTGAAAATCCACTATTTTGTCCGTGGGGACGGGGAACTGGACTGAACCGCGGTAAGCCGGGGTGATGCCCACAATCCTGTTCCATGGAATCACCCCACTTCAGCGTGGTGCTCATCATTGATGGCAAGCTGTGATTTGCTGTCTACCAGAACCGGATAGAAGGACAGGCTTTGTGCCTCCCGCTCCCACTTTTTTCATGTCAGCTTTCTGTTGTCTGAGATCAGGGTGCCGGAATAACGGCCAAACTTGTGGTTCCGTTTTTCCCATTCCTTTTTACTTTCGAGCCCTGCCGAGGCACTCGAATTCTGGGAATCGCTCCGAAGACAGGATTTTGGCGGAGCCTGTCCGCTGCCAAAGCACTTTTTTCCCTCGCAAAAAGTTGCGGAAAGGGGAAAATTCTCTGCTTCGGTTCTGACGGGCATTTTTATCTGCTTTGTTTGGCATGACAAGTCAGCTTTTCCAATATACTGTAACAACAGGTTCTGCATGGCTGTCCTGTATGAAACACTGATAAAGCAGGTGACAGAAATGATAAGTTCACCCTGGAGAAATTTTTTCTGGGGAACGGATACCCGGATACGTACAAACTTTGGAAACACGACGAGAGTCTGCCTGAATAACGCCGCCATGTCTCTTGTAGCCAAACCGGTGACGGATCGGATCCGCCGTATGCTTCCCCGCTTTGCATATGGAAACGAACCAAACCGGGTTTCTGAGGAAATTAGGAAAAGATATGAGGACGTCCGGGGAACGGTTCTGGACTATGTCGGGGGAGATCCGAAACGGGACACGGTAATCTACAGCCCGTCTGCCACAGCTTCCATCAACCTTTTAAGCCGCTTTCTCCTGGAATCGGATCCGGAGCAGATAATCCTCAGTACGCGAATGGAACATCTGGCAAATTTTCTTCCGTTTCGGGAGCGGTTCGAAACAGCTCTTGTGCAGCTGACCTCCGACGGCAGGATTGATATGAACGACTACCTGCGCCTGTTAATAAAATTTGAGGGGAAAGTCCGCCTGGTTACAGTAACCGGAGGTTCTAATATTACGGGGATTATCCCTCCCATCCACCGGATGGCGGAACTGGCCCACGAATACGGGGCAAGGATTTTGGTGGATGCAGCGCAGCTTGTGCAGCATCAGCCTTTTTCCATGGAACCATATGAGAGCCGGAAGCATATCGATTTTCTTGTGTTTGACGGATATAAATGCTATACCGGCCAGGCTGGAGGAGTATTGATCGGCCCAAAAGATTTTCTGAATTCCTTCCGACCGTCTGTTTACGGAGCGGGGATCGCTGATTTTGTCAGCAATGATCAGATATCTTACCTGGATGCTCCTACCCGCTTTGAAGCCGGAACTCCGAATTTGCCTGGAATTCTGTCGCTCGGCGAAGCGCTTCGGTTTTTAAAAAGGATCAGCTTGAAACGGATCTCCGAATATGAAGGAAACCTTTACCGTCTTTTGCTGCGTAGGCTTCTGGAAGTACCGGGAATCACCCTCTACGGAACGCGGGGAAGCGGAAAGCGACTTCCCTTCGCGGCTTTTAATCTAAAAGGGATTTCGACAGACGAACTGGGAGATGCGCTGGGATACGATTACGGTGTGTCCATTGGAACGGGGACATTGAATGCCAATCTCTATGTGCAGGATCTTCTGGGTTTAAGCAATGCGCAGTCGGCTGCACTGTTCCGGAATGGAAAAAATTACGGTCTTTTAAGAGCGTCGCTTTCTCTTTATAATTCATCCGAGGACATCGACCGGCTTGTCCGCGCCCTGAGCCGAATCCAAAGGTCAAAATAATACGCTTCCGGTTTTCATAATACGTGACAAACCCTCTCAATTTCACAAAAATATTACCGAAAATTGATATTCGATTCGGTTTGATGATTCTATAATGGTACCGAGAGGGTGAGCGTATGAACAGGCCGTCCCATATTCTGATGGGCTGTTTTCTGCAGCAGTATATGGAAGATCATTATGGGATCCACCTAAACCGGAACAGCTTTATCCTGGGCAACGTCATGCCGGACTACTTTCCGTCTTTTCTAATCCGTCCGCACTTTCTAAAGAAGAACGCTTCCCACGTCCAGCGTATGATTAAGGTTCTGCTGAAGCGACGCAGGTCTTCGTTCTGCGGCAGAAAATATTCAAGACTTCTTGGGATTCTCTGCCATTACTATACGGATTTTTTCTGTTATGCCCACAGCGATTCTTTTGAGGGAAACCTGTCGGACCATATCCAGTATGAAAAAAGTCTCTATCTTTATTTTGTGGAGAATCTGAAGCAGTTTCAGACGCTCCATTTTATTGTTCAACCGGAATCCACTTTCTGCGCCGGCGATGTCTATCGGCAGTTTGAGACGCTGCACTCCTGTTATCTGCGTTCTCAGACGTCGTTTGGAAACGATCTGCTGTTTGCGATGACAGGCTGTGTCGAACTGATCGTAATGGCTGCCGAGTGCACGGCACCGTCGGAAGCATACCACTTTGAAAATATTGCCGCAGTCTGAAAAGTCAGCTTTTTCTTCCTCTGCCCATTCCTTTATAAAGGAGTTTTTTTGTCCAGATACTGATAAAGCTTTGCCGGATGTGCAGCTGGCTTCTGAAAGCTTCTAAGAACTGGCTGGAACCGCTGTTTAC
>ENA-UOOI01000973-UOOI01000973.1-fermentation-metagenome-genome-assembly--contig:-NODE-973-length-32823-cov-10.517883_pt1 | contig 32823 bp, 32 predicted proteins | sample MGYA00245779_ERZ724027 | MGnify/ENA primary metagenome ERZ724027 (study PRJEB28704, sample SAMN03018318) | fermentation metagenome | biome: anthropogenic terrestrial biome; feature: soil; material...
CTCGAACCCGACGACGTGCATGGGAAAGACCCGGAGGTAGCCCCAGGCGAAGTAATCGGAGATGTCGAGGCTCATCGACTCCATCTGGGAGAGGAAACTTTTGCTCGTGTTCTCGGTCGAAAAGAGGTCGACGTTGAACCCCTGCTTTAAAGCCCCCCAGATGATCTGCTGGGTGAGTACGCTCTTTCCGGTGTCGTTCTCTCCTTCGATGAGCGTGAGCGATGTAAGCGGGAGGCCGTCGGCGATCTTCTTGTCGAGTTCGGAATTTCCGGTCGAGAGGATCGTTTTGTCGGGCATCTCGAGGATGCTGCTGTTTGCGTCATCACTTATGGCCATATTTCATGCTCCCGGGGTTATGTATGCTGAACTGGAGACGCCGTTCGGGGTGACGACCTGAACCCATGTAGGGTTGGCGTCCTCCGTGTATGCGATGGAGAGGTTGAGGGTCTCGCCGGGATCGAACGTTCCGGGGTGGACAGCGTCCGGGACGATCTCCACCGTGTTCCTGTTGCCGTAGGGGACGTAGACCGGGACTCCCTCGCTCATGAGGTAGACGTCGACGGAGGAGAGGTCGATGATCGGTTCGCTACCCGTGTTCTTCACCTCAACGTAGAGGGTTTTGTCTGCGGGCGTCGTGTTCAGGATCGTCGTGTTCAGGATCGTGATCGCCGTCCGCATCCGGGCCTCCTGGTGGGTGGCGAGGTTGCTCTGGGCCTCGACGACCACCTCCGTGGTGGCGAGGGTGCCGCCGACCAGGACGTAAGCCGTGACGATCAGGAGGAGGATGCCGATCCCGGATGCGATGAGAGGTCCCGCACTCATGGCTAGTCACTCGCGGTGAAGGTGGTTGACCGTGAGAGTCCTGTGGGGAGGACGAACTGGAAGTAGACAACCCCCTCTTTATCGGGGATCTTCTCAGTCTTTGCACTTATGTGGAGGGTCTCGCCGGGGTCCCAGTGGTTGTTCGGGGTCACCTCCAGGATCGCGTAGGTCCACTCATTCCAATCCGGCTCGCTCGACGTCGTTGGAGTAAGCCTGACAAAGTCCCCCCGACCGCCAAGGAAGACGTCGACCAGTTGAATTTCACTACTGACGATCCGGTTGGTGCCGACATTCTTTATCCAGATCTCGGCAGTCTCATTCTTGGCGCTGGCATACGTCGTGACGATCCGCACATCCGTGCTCAACCGCTCGTCCACGGTGTGAGATGACGACGCGATCGTGCCCGAGATCGTATAGACTACGGGGATAATTGCATTGATGAGGACGCCGGCCGATATGACGGCCGCGATGAGAAACATCGCTGTGCCAATTGCTTCACTCGACATCCATCATATCCTATCCAGGAGCTCGATCCAGGTGTCGCTCGTATCCCGTTCTCGCGAGGATGTCCCGGCGTCCTGCTCTCCCGGGCGGCCGTGAGTGAGCATCAGCACCTCAATCATATCCCGGTCGAGTGTCGAGTCGTTGGGATCGAGGATCCGGTTTAAGACGTAAAGTTCCGAGACAAACTCGTTCGGGCCGATCTCCGAGACGTCTCTCCTGGTATCGGGAGCCATCCGCATGATCTCCCGGATCTGATCGGCGACTTCATCGGTGATGTAGCCCATCGACCGGTAAGCGTCGATCATGATCGTCATGTGTTCACGCCCGTACTTGCAGCATCCCTGGTGCACCCACGCAAAAAGCCGGTGAACTTTCTGGAGTTTGAGTTTCCCTGCGGGCTTTTCCCCGAGAAGAGGGGCCGGGCCGCCTGGGGAAAGAGGAGCCGCGCCGGGGTCGGCCGGGAGGGAAATCCCCTTCAGACTGTCGGCGAGCAGACTGAGGCTCTCCGGTCCTGCATCCTCATCGAGCCCGGCCGGAACTTCGTCGGGCACCTCATCGGCGTCTGCATCACCGGCGTCCGGGGCGGCGTCCGGCGGCTCAAATCGGTTTCCTGCGTAAGACGCGGCGGCAGTGGTGAACGGGTTGTCCAGTTCATTCATCCGTTCGCGAAGGTCGATGAGCAGCCGCTTGATTGAGGTCTTGACAAAATCCAGCTCCTTCTCAAGGGTGTCGAGACGGGCCTCCGGGTCATCGGATGATGCGCCGGCGAGTATTTTATCGATCTGAGCCTGGTCTACCCCCACCATAGTAATAGATTATATCAGTGTAATCACTAATAAATGTTGCTCATAGTGGTGCTGATTCTCCAGCCTCCTTATCGTCTTCTGAACGTTTTAATAAGTCCTTTTGGGGATAAAACCAACCATATTGCAGATATTTAACGGATGATGCGGTACCCGGAGTGGCGAGGGGTTATGCACGCCCGGACGGCTGCATTCCTGCGGTACGCATAACGCTCAACCTTACGGACCGGTGCCGGCACAAACGGCTCCTCTTCTCTTCTCCCCGGCCCGGCCCGGCCCTTCGCCGAGGACTCGACGATGCACAGGTCCTCTGCCGTTCACCCGGGTGACTCCGATTTTTGCGGGATTTGAGGTACGGGGATAGGAGAGGCGAGTATCCGGCCAGCGATGGATGCCGGCTGCGCGAATTACGGCGGGCTTCAGGGACGGCAAGTGTTTAAAGAATGATAACGGTATCTCCCACAGATCGAGCGATTCCACATAGTCTCACTCGTCGGGAGGATAGGCCGTGCAGGGAGAGAATGGGACCAATCAACGTCGTGCCGCCCAGCTCCCCCGCAACCTCGCTGCAAACATCGCCTACTTCCTGGCGAACGTCGCCATCGGTATCCTCCTGGTGCCGTACTTCGTCTCCACGCTCGGAGTCGCGGCTTACGGGCTCATCCCGCTCGCAACGTCGGTCACGGGCTACGTGGCGATCGTCGTCCAATCCCTGAACACCACCGTCTCCCGGTTCCTCACCGTCGACCTTCAGCGGGAGGACTATGCGACTGCGAATAAGACGTTTAACACTGCTCTCTTCGGGCTCACCGTGATCATCCTCCTGGTGATCCCGGTCGTCCTTGTGGTTGCCTGGTTTGCCCCGTCGATCTTCCATGTCCCGGCCGGAGAGGAGACCGGCGTGTTTCTCCTCTTCCTCGGAGTCTCTGCCGCCTTTCTGGTCCGGGCCTGGAGCGGAAACTTCACGGTCCAGCTCTTTGCCTATAACCGCCTCGACCTCCAGAACCTGGTCAGCCTCACGAACCTTCTCGTCCAGACCGGGCTGATCGTTCTCCTTTTCACCTTCTTTGGCCCGGGTCTCCCCCTCGTCGGCGGGGCGTATCTCGTCGGGGCGGTCGCGGCATCGGGGGTCTCGATCGTCCTCGCCCGCCGGGTCTGCCCGTACCTCCGGGTGTCGGTCTGCTCCTTCGACCGCATGCGGGTGAAAGACCTCTGCGGGATGGGAGGATGGGTGATCGTCAACGATCTCGGCTCTCTCCTCTTTCTCCAGATCGATCTCATCATCGTGAACCTGCTCTTCGGGGCGGCATTAGCCGGGGAGTACGCGATCGCTCTCCAGTGGGTCATCCTTCTGCGGGCGGTCGCCGTGGTGCTCTCCGGCGTCCTGACCCCGACAATCCTCTCCTGTTATGCCCGGGAGCAGACCGGGACCCTGATCCGGATCGCGAAGAGCGCCGTCAAACTGATGGGGCTTGCCCTGGCCCTCCCGATCGGTCTCATCTGCGGGTTTGCACCGGACCTCCTTGCCGCCTGGGTCGGCGGCGAGTACGTGTTCCTCGCCCCGCTGATGGTCCTCCTGATGGTGCACCTCGCGGTCAACCTCGCGGTGCTGCCTCTTTTCTCGATCAGCGTCGCCTACAACCGGGTCCGGGTCCCGGGACTGGTGACGTTCCTTATGGGCATCGGGAACTTCGGCCTCGCGGTCGCTCTCCCGCTCCTGACGGGCCTCGGCTACTACGGAGTTGCGGCCGCTGGGGCGATCGTCCTCACCCTGAAGAACGCCGTCTTCACCCCCTGGTACGCGGCGAGGGTGCTCGGCATCGGCGCCCGCACCTTCACCCGGTCGATGCTCCCGGGGATCATTGCGACCGCTCTCGTCGGGTTTTCAGCGGCAGCCCTGGGTGCCGCCCTCCCGCTTCCGGCCCTGGCCACGCTTGCCGTCGCCGGCGGGGCAATTACCCTGGTCTACCCGGCGACGGTCTGGACGTTCGGTCTCGATGGGTTTGAACGCGGGCTCTTCGAGTCCTACCTGCCGCCGGCACTCAGGAAGATCTTCGGAAACCATCCGTCATGACAACCACCGTCGGGGCGGCGCCATGCACCACGGAAGACCGTACTTCCACCCCGGGGATCTGTCCTTTTTCGGCTCGAAGGAGTTTGGGCACGAAGTCATCATAAAAAGGGTCTGTGAACCCGGGTGAGGAGCAGCCGGGACACTTATGCATCATATTTCGACTCGTAAATGAGGACAGAATACAGGAACGGCTTTTACCCTGAGAAACAACCTTGCAGTGTTCGGGAAGAGACCTGAAGAGTGTTTCAGCAGAACCGGATTTTAAATATTTGTACCTCATCTACCCGGGCTTACGGATTGCCGTGAGGGGGAAGAGGTGCTATGTCCGAAAAATTTGATCCGGAAAAATTTTACGAGTCCTATCCGTTAAAAGTGATAGCAAGGCCGGGCTATACGACAAGAGCCCAGTATAAAAGTACACTTCTGTGGGATAGATATGGAGACATTGTCCTCAAAATTTTGGGCAGATGCCGAAATTATGCAGATATAGGAGGTTGTTTTGGCTTCGGGGCAAATGCGATGCGTTATCAGATATTTTGTACACAGGGGTCTTACCCTGCAACAAAAGTTTTTGAGATATCTCCGGAATTTATTTCTATCGGAAAGCACTTATTTCCCTATATTGAGTTCATAAAAACGGATTTCCGGTTGTACAACGGGGCGCCCGACGTGTTTGACCTGATAACTCTTTTTGATATTATTGAACACGTCCAAAACCCGGAAGAATTTCTTATATCGGTCGCGAAACGAACCAAACTTGCACTGATCAAGACGCCGATGGAAACGGGAGGAGATTGGTTTGGCGCAAAACCTCCGTTAAATCAGGGGGAGTCTCACGGAGACGGACATATTAATTTCTACTCTCCAAAGGAATATCTTGCATTGCTGGACCGGAGCGGTCTGGAATTACTGGCGGGGAAGTTCGTAAAATCTATTGTACCGTCCGGGACGGGAAGGAGAATTCTGATCCCCGAGTGCAGTCTGTCAAAGAAAAGCCTTTTAACGGCCGGGTTATCCGACATTTACCAGATGACACCTTATTTTATTACTCGCAGGCTGGTTGGACGGGGAGATCACATCGGCCTGGTAGGGTCGCGCCGAAATCTGTGATAGGGTATATTTGTAAGGACCGACCTACCCGGGGACGTTCACATGAAACCATCCGTCATGGCGGCCGTCGTCGAACCCGGCCTCTGCATCGGCTGCGGCCTCTGCGCCGCCCTCTGCCCGGAGGGCGTCCTTGCGATGGGGTGGAACCGCTACGGGGAGTACAACCCGGCAGAGGTCTCGCCCTGCACCACGGGGTGTGGCCTCTGCGCAAAAGTCTGTCCGTTCTCTGATACCGGGGAGGACGAGGACACGATCGGGGAGCGGCTCTACGGGGCGGTCCCGGGGGTCCGGCACCGTCCCGAGACCGGCTACTACCTTGCCTCCTATGTCGGCTACTCGGAGAAGCACCGGCTGGCCGGTGCCTCGGGCGGGATGGCGACCTGGCTCCTCGAAGCGCTGCTTGCCGAAGACGTCGTCGACCATGTCATCTGCGTCGCCCCCGCCGGCAATCCCGACAAACTTTTCGCCTTCCGGGTCTTTTCTACCCCGGAGGACGTACGCACCGGCGCCGGCTCGGCCTACTACCCGGTGGAGATGTCGGGGGTCGTCCGGCAGATCCTCGAAACACCGGGGCGCTACGCCGTCACCGGGCTGCCCTGTTTCATCAAGGCACTCCGGCTTGCCCAGTTGAGGAACAGAAAACTCCGGGAGCGGGTTGTCGTCACCGTCGGCCTCGTCTGCGGGCAGCTGAAGAGCTGGTACTTCACCGACTACATCGCCGCCCTTGCCGGGGTGAGGGGGGAGGTGACGGGGGTGCGCTACCGGGGAAAGAGCCCGGACCGCCCGGCGACGGACTATCACTATGCGTTCACGACGAAAGAGAGCGGGGAACGGAGGATCTCCTGGAGCGAGGGGATCGCCGAGGCCTGGACAAACCGGTGGTTCACGCCGAAGGCCTGCAGTTACTGCGACGATATCTTTGCTGAGTGTGTGGACGTGACGTTTATGGACGCCTGGCTGCCTGAGTACTCGGTGGACGGCCGGGGGACAAGCCTCCTCCTGGTGCGGTCGCCGGCGGTCCGGGAGATGATTGAGCGGGGGCGGGGGGTCTGTCTCGATCCCATCGCTATCGAGCAGGTGGCGGAGAGCCAGGCCGGGGTCGCGGCGGTCAAGCGGCAGCACCTGGCGTACCGGCTGTATCTCGACGGAGAGGGGGCGCCGGAGAAGCGGGTGGCGCCGGAGAGGCCTAAGAGCCCCCTCGTGCGCCGGGAGGTTGTCTTAAAGGAGCGGATGCGGGCCGCAAGCCGCGAGCTCTGGAGTGCCGGCGTGCGGGACCCAGAACGTCTCCGGAGGGCGATGCGGCCGGATCTCCGGCGGCTGGAGGTCTGGAGGCGGGTGTCCGGGAGCGTTGGAATCCCGCTCAGGGCTCTTCTCCTTGTGCGGAGGAAGATAGAGGGCGGTCGCGATGGATGACGGCGGACCGCTGTTCATCCTGGCGGGGAACGGGCCCTACGCGAACCGGGGATGCGAGGCGATTGTCCGGGGGACGGCAACGATCCTTCGGAAGTTCTTCAGGGACCCGAGATTTGTCTGCCTCAGCCATTTCCCGGATGCGCAGCACTATCGGCGGCAGTGCCGGGAGGAGACGGACGGGGCGATCACGCATCTGCATTCGTACCGGCTGAAATACCGGGAGGTCCTCCGGAACTTCACAAAGCCGTTCTACCTCGGCTATGCCTTCGACCGCCTCCTCCGCCCCCGGGTGCTGAAGTACCGGGTCTACGCCCAGATGCTTCCCTATCTCGACACTGCGGCCGCAGTCCTCTCCGTCGGCGGGGACAACTACTCCCTCGACTACGGTGTCCCCACGCTCTTCACCGACCTGGACGAAGTCGTCATGCGGAAGGAAAAGCCCCTCTTCCTCTGGGGCGCTTCGGTCGGCCCGTTCAGCGCAATACCCGATTACGAGCGGTATATGAGCGATCATCTCCGGAGGGTCACCGGGATCTTCGCCCGGGAATCGGTCACGGCCGGGTACCTAGCGAGCATCGGCGTTGCCGGGAACGTCCACCCCGTCGCGGACCCGGCCTTTCTCATGGCCCCGATACGGCCGAAGGGGGTCGAGGATGATCTTTCCATCGACGGGGAGGCAATCGGCCTCAACCTGAGCCCCCTGATGGCGAAGTACGTCACCGGCGGCGACCTTGAGGCATGGACCGGTTTGGCGGCTTCGATCCTCGGGACCACAGCGAGGACGACCGGGATGCCGGTCTACCTCATCCCGCACGCGACGGTCCCGGCCGCGGACGATCACGCGTTCATGCGGCGGGCGCTCTCTCTCGTCCGGTACGGCGATATAACCCTGGTTCCGCCGGTGTACAACGCCGCGGAGACGAAATGGATCATCAGCAGGATGACCGTTTTTGCCGGGGCGCGGACGCACGCGACGATTGCTGCCCTCTCCTCGGGTGTCCCGACGCTGAGTTTTGCCTACAGTATCAAGGCACAGGGGATCAACCGGGACATCTTCGGTCATACTGAGTATTGTATGGAGCCCGGGGATCTGGGGGCGGGGGCGGTCTCCGGCAGGATTGTCCCGATGCTCGATGAAGCCGCCGCGATCCGGCGGGACCTGGCGGAGCGTATCCTGCCGGTCCAGGAGGCGGCGCAGAGCGCCGGGAAGAGGCTTTGGGAGGTCGTCGGGTGAGGCGCCCGGACCGACGATTCTTGAGGTCTGATCACGCCTGCCGAACCGAAGGCCCCGGTCATGCGAGCAGAATGCACCGCGGGTGTGGGCTCCAGGGTCCCGAGCGGGAGAGGCCGATGCATCATGGGTTTGTCCCAGAACATTTTTGCCGGGGACCCCATCCGAAGACCTCCGGTCTTCTCAAACTCCTGCCCTCTCGGCTGTCGTTCCCGTGTGACGATAGGCGACCGGCCGGAGGGCAGAGGCAGGAGCGTCGCAGGATACGACCCGGGTAAGAGCCGTTTCCCCATTCGGATTATGTTATGGCTCAGGTGGCAAAACCTTGTATATCTGCGATCCGATCATGAACGCACCAAGGATTTACAGATTCTTTTGAGACGATTCCCATATCGTCCGCAAGAAAAAACCCGACATCGCCTGCATCACTGCATGCCGCTGTGTGAAACGACCCAGGGCCTTCGGCTCGGCGACCGGTTCGATCTTTCGACGAGCGGTATCAATTTCGTTGTCGAGTTCGAACCGATGACCCCGGTGGCGCGTGCAGGAGCTTACTTTGATCTCGCCGAGAATCTTACCGAACTCTTCGACCACGAGATCGATCTCGTTGAATTCCCCGCGATCAGAAAACCCGATCTTTCGCGAGTCCGTAGAAGAGAGCCGGGGTGCATGGCTGCCCTCCTATCCTGTCCGAAGAAAACGCAGATATGCGGTGAGGAACTCCTCAATGTCTTCAGTGCCCGGGCTCCTGCTTATGGCGATGTCACGATCCGCGACGCAAACATCAGTCGAGCCTATTATTGCCTCATGTGAAACTGCGGTACCTGTCCATGAGGTCGTCCCAACACACCTCAGCCGGGAGGGGGAAACCCACCCGCACCTCCGGTGCTCAAGCACCGGCCCTTCGGCCCGGAGCTCCTTCGAAACTCGAAGAGTTTCTCACGCTCCTGCTCTACGACCAGTCGCTCACTCGAAGATCTTCGGTCTTCTCATGCACCCGCCGTTCCGCCGGGTACACCTCCCCAACCCCTCACTCGAAACTCTTCGAGTTTCTCAAACTCCCGCCGTACCGGCATTCGTTCCCCGCGTGGCGATATGCTGTCTTCCGCAGGAAGATAGCAGGAGCACCGTAAGGTGAGACTCCCGGAAGGAAGCCGTGTCAGCAATTTGACACCAAAAATTGCTCAATTCCTCGCGAAGATGTGTCAAAATACTCTGAACGATATGAATCTTCAGCGCTAGACACTTTTGGGATGACTTCCATGAGAACCGCTCTCCCTCTGCGTGAGTCGGTAGAAGCGATCAGGATGCACTCTCTTAGCATGAACAATCGGAGATGCCGCGGATTACCAGCGGAAAGAGGCCCTGTTATAGGCCGGTAATCCTAAAAAAAAGGAAGAGTGTTTGATTCCTCACGTTAGAGGACGTTCATCTCGTAAAGGTTTGCCGGTACGGTCTTCTTGATCGGGAAGGCTGCTCCGACTGCCGGCTGAAGGTTCACGGAGAACCGAGTGTTGGGTTTCAACACATCCTCATTGAAGGTAACCCTCAAAACAAACTGCTCACCGGGTTCGAGGAGTTTGTTTCTGCCAGCGCCGACATCGTTGTACGTCATGTTGACACCCCAGCACCCAGAAGCAATATCTCCAGTTCCATTAACATCAGTGGCGGTAATCATGGAATTAGTCTCGTCAAATTGTATGACGCCCGACTCCGTGCCGCAGACATAGGTCACCAGCGTCTGGGTGATATCGATCGGTGTACCGCCTGCGGTATTCCCGACCGTGAACTCAATGTAATCCAGGTTTCCGTCTACGGTTGAGTTCGTTGTGTTGGTAGCGTGACCATAGATATTGCCGATGATCTCCAGGCTGGAACTGGCTTGACTGGACCCGGTGTGCACGGTCCTCTGCGCTTCCTGGCTCGCGAAGAACCCGGCGCCGAGCATCACGTACGAGAACACCGCGGCCACGACGACGAATGCGATCAGGACGATCGCCGCCTCAAGGCCCGTGAATGCATCTTCGTTTTTAAACAGTTTCATCATGTTCACTCACCTCAGTAGACCTCGTATTTATGGTCCTCTTCCAGGTCCGGCGGCGCTATACGGTTGATCGGGAGCGCTGCACCGATGTCGGGCTTGACCTCAACGGTGAACCGGTCGTTCGTGTTGATGTTGGGGAGAGTCGCGGCATCTTTGCCGGGGATTGTGATCTTCACGAGCTCGAACCTCTCGAGCATGTCGTTACGATCTGCTTGGGTAACTCCTCCCGCATACCATTCGGAGGTTACATTACTATACATGTAGGTCTCCATGCTACCGGTCGTCGACACGGTGAAGGTCACCTTCTGCATATCCACTGCTGCTCCCCCGGCAGCAAGCTGCAGGAAGAAGCTGATCGATTCCACCTCGTCGGCCGTGGTGTTTGAAACCGCTACGACTACCGGTCCCGACAGTTCGAGGTTTGAGCTCGCCTGGGCCACACCTGTCTGTACGCTCCTCTGCGCCTCCTGGGTCGCGAAGAACCCGGCGCCGAGCATCACGTACGAGAAGACCGCGGCCACGACGATGAACGCGATCAACACAATCGCCGCCTCAAGCCCGGTGAATGCATTATCATTTCTCATCAATTTGCTCATGAAACGTTTCCTCCATTACCGAAGTTCGAATGAGTGTCTCATCCGGACTTTTACGGTTCTTGGGAGTATATGCACAAACCAGTATAAAAATATATTCAAATGAATAGAGATTTGACGATTGCCTATTTGGATAATAGATGCCTGTAATTCACTTTTTAGCGGTCGCAAACCGGATTAGGCAAGTATTTCTAACCGGAGGTGCAAACATAGTGAAAGCGAAAAATACGTGCGGATAGCCACCCATTTGAGGAAAGATTATTTCCCGCGGAAGTTTTTCCGGAATTTCCCGGAAAACCAGAGCGACCGGCCGGGCAGGGCCGCACGAGCGGATCTCAATCGATCAAAAAGAGGGAACAGATATATGGCGGAGAAACAGGATTTCATCTACGTTGTTCTGGCCATCGGGATAGTCCTCCTGATAGCCCTTGTCATCAAACCGGCAGCGACCGGCGAACTCTCGGGCCTCCGGTGGTCCGGGGAGCCGGAGCCGACGGTCATCCCGGCATGGACGCCCACGCCGCCCCCCGTGACCGCGGCGCCGACACCCACCCCGGTCCCCACCTGGGACGGAAAGCCGCAGGAGATCGGGTTCGTCGACCCGCGGACCTATCAGATCCCGACCGAAGAGCCCACCCTGAACATGACCACAACCCCGCCGGCGAACCGAACTGCACCCGGCGTCACCCGGTGGGTGACCTACGCGACGATAGACGGCCAGTGGTCGGGGACCACCGGGATCGTCCGGATTCCATTCCCCATGTGGCGGCTCGACTACTCGGATATCACGACCTCGAACGATGAGATCCCGCTTTTCAACTGTCAGGTCATGGACGCCGAGGACCCGAACAGGTTCGTCCGGATCTTCACCCTCAACCTCCCCGATTTCCTCGCGATGAAGGACAAACCCGACCTCCGGAAGGAGCAGTGGGTGCACACCTTCTACGAGGGCAACCACGACTACTACTTCGTCATCAACGCCCGGTGCCTCGATGCCTACCACGTAAAGGTCCAGGTGCCGGAGACGTATGTAGGGACATAAATGCAAAGAAGAACGAAGGTCTTCGAAGAGTGCCCGGCCACAGGGCGGGCACTTGAAAAACTCGAAGAGTTTCGAAGGGTGTCCCACTCCGGCAGAGGCATTTGGGGATGGCCTTCGATAGATGGGCGCAAAGTTACTTCATTCCACGGCTTCGCGTGAGCTGCCGGTAAAAAAAACGGAGCGCCGGAAAAAAAGAGCCGGGATATTCACCGTCCGGCAATCCAATGCCTTGCGATGAACTCCCGCACCGCCTGCGCCGCCACCGCCGCCGTCTGCCCGGCGTCGAACGGGGCGACCTCCATGTAATCGAACGCCGCCGCGTGCGGCGCGAGGGTCCGCACGACCTCCCGGATATCGAGCGGCGTCATCCCGAACGGCTCGGGTGTCCCGAGGCCGGGCGTGAGGCAGCAGTCGATTGCATCGGCGTCGATTGAGAGGTACATCCTCCTCTCCCCTACGTGCTCCCGGACTTCCCGGAGGACGGCGCCGATCCCCAGATCGCGCACCGTGTCGGCGGAATAAAGCCGCGTTTTCTCCTCCGCAACCGCAAACTGCTCACGGTCGCCGCTCCGGCCGCCGATGATGACGACATCTTCGACCGCATCAAGGACGCGTCGAGTGACGCACCCGTGACTGTAGGGCGTCCCGTCAAGCTCGTCCCGCAGGTCCAGGTGCGCGTCGCAGACGACGTAGACCTCCGGACGGACGGCCCTGACCGCCCCGACTGTGGCGGTGTGCTCGCCGCCGAGCATCACCGGCACCTTCCCGTCGCGGACGATATCCCCGGCAACATCGGCTGCCTGCCCGACGACCTCCTCCGGCATCCGGGAAACCTCAAGGTCGCCGAGGTCCGCAACCGGCACCTCGCAAAAGTCTATCCCCGTCGAAGGTTCGTAGGACTCAAAGTTGAACGACAACTCCCGTATCGCCCGGGGGCCGAACCGGGTCCCCGGCTTAAACGACGTCGTGCCGTCGTAGGGCACGCCAAAAATGACATAACGGGCGTCCTCATACGACGCATCCGCATCCGCAAAGTGGAGATGGGCAAGTTCATGCATGCCCGTCTTAGAGAGCCAGAACACGTCACTCAAGTTTCTTCTTGCCCAGGGACGATATATAGGCTATCTCCTGGCCGGGTTCGAGACTGCCGGCCTGCTCTTCGGGAACGGTCAACTCGAACATCTCAAAGTCCTTGACATCCATGAGCTGGAGGGTGGTGCCGGCGATCGATATGACCTGTGCCACCTTCCGCTCAACGACCGGAACGTAGGTCTTTGCCGAGACCGGCTGGACAATCGAGCGCTTGACGCCGTCGAAAATGCCGATACAGTCTATCCGGGACTTCGCCGCCCCGTGCTTCCCGGGCTTCGAGATAGCGATGGAGACAATCCTGCAAGGCTCATCCTCGACGACGACGTAGCGTCCCTCTTTCAGCTTTCCAACTTCTGTCTGTTCCTTCATATTGTCTCACTCGATAAACGCGTGGATTAATGTATCTGAATTACAGTACATAAATACACCGTAGAACGAGGGGAGAAACGAGGGATAGTCAATGGAATTCATTCAGGCGTGCAATGACGTAGCGGGGGCTGTTTCCGATGCAGTAGCCGACATGGTCGGCACGCCGGAAGCAGGGGAGTACGTGAAGATGGGCGCGGACGGCACGCCCACCAAAAAGATCGACCAGGTCGCCGAAGATATCGTCGTGGACTACTTCACGCACCACCCGTTCGGTCGGCGCTTGATCAGCGAGGAACTCGGGTGCGCCGGGATGTGCGGCGAGAAAGGCACCATCTATCTCGACCCTGTCGACGGCACCCACAACGCCGTGGTCGGGATCCCGTTTTACGCCCTCTCCATCGCATACGCAGAGGACGGGATCATCCGACAGGGATACGTCAGAAACCTCGCCACCGGCGAGACGTTCCACGCCGTCCGGGGCCGGGGCGCCTGCCTCGACGGGCACCCCATCCATGTCTCGGAGACATCGCTCCTTGAAGAGAGCGCCATGAGCGTATACGGCCGAAAGTTCGACCCGACCCGCATGTTCGGGATTGTCCGACAGATCCGGCGGTTGCGCCTCCTCGGTGCATCGGCGCTTGAACTCTGTTACGTCGGGTGCGGCCGCCTCGACGGGTTCGTCGACGTGCGGGGAACGCTCCGTGTCACGGACGCGGCGGCGGGGATGCTGGTCTGCGAGGAGGCCGGCGGGGCGGTCTCCGACCCCGAAGGAAACACGATCGCCTTCCCGGACGAGGTCTCCGCCGGACGGAGCCTCGTCGCCACGAACAGCGTCCTGAAGAACAAGATCATCGAGTACCTGAGGTAAAAACGCATATGAAGATCGTGCTGGTATCGCGTATCGACGACGCGACTGCACTCCAATACACTGCGGACCTTGCCCGGGACCTTGCGGAACAGGGCTATGACATCGCCCTCGAAGAAGGGACCGCGATGCATCTCGGTCGGGAGGGCATCCCGTTCGAGGAGATCGCCGGCGACCTGGTCGTCGTCGTCGGCGGCGACGGATCGGTTCTTCTCACCGTCCACCAGATGAAGGAACAGGTCCCGGTCCTCGGGATCAACCGGGGCGAGGTAGGGTTCCTCGCGGACCTGGAGCCCGACGAAGCACGCGCCTTCTTCGCCGCCCATCCGGACGGGTTCCGGGTCGAACCCCGGATGCGGGTCAGCCTCTCCGTCAACGGAAAACCGTTCGGGGACGCCCTCAACGAGGCGGTCATCGTCACCGACCGGCCGGCAAAGATGCTCCGGTTCGCCGTCTACGTCGACGGGACGCCCGCGGAGCGGGTCAGGGCCGACGGTCTGATCGTCTCGACCCCGACCGGGTCGACCGCCTACGCAATGAGTGCCGGCGGCCCGATCATCGACCCCCAGATCGAGGCGTTCCTCCTCATCCCCCTCGCGCCCTACATGCTCTCGTCCCGTCCCCATGTCATCAGCACCGGGAGAAAACTCGAGGTGACCCTCGAGACAGAAAAACCGGCGCACCTCGTCATCGACGGGCAGAGCACGTTCGAACTCGAGCGTGAGGTCACGATCACGGTCAAAAAGTCCGATCGGCCCGCTCTCTTTGTCGATACGGGCAAACCCTTCCTTGAAAAGGTGAACAACAAGCTGCGCAACCTCTGATCCCAATGATACCCGAAACAATAGTTTATGAGTGACCGCGGGGATGATCTCCATAGAGGAGTGAGCACGACTATGGAAGACCAGATGCGCACGAAAATCTCCTATGCAGAGATTGCAGAGACGCTGAAGAAAACCCTCGACCTCCGGGGGTCCCCGGTCGCGGTGAAACTCGCAAAGAGCCCGGAAGGCATCCCCGAAGGGGTTAAGCCAATCGAAGAGACGGTTCGCCACTGCCAGATGATCAGCCGGGCCCGGCTGAACGGCGAGATCTTCTACGCGACCGCCGACCGGCACGTCTGCATGGGGGGCGGCTGGTCCCTCGGGCTGAAGGAACTGACGCAAAGCCTTCGGACCGGGGAATTTTACTACAAACTCGGCAAATTCGAGAGCTGGGCCGCCTGCATGCGGACCATCCGGCAGGTGCCGCACGTCCCGACGCTCGAGACCTACGCGACGGTCTATGCGCCGCTTGAGAAGACGCCGTTCGACCCGCACGTCGTCGTCATCGTCGCCAAACCCCGGGATATGCTGAAACTCGCGCAGGCCACGCTTTATCAACTCGGCGGACGGATAGAGTCCACGATGTCGGGGATCCAGTCGGTCTGTGCGGACGCGACCGCGCAGCCCTACCTCACCGGGAGGATCAACTACTCCCTCGGGTGCGACGGGTCCCGCCGGTTCTCCGGTATTGAGGACGACGAACTCGTCATGGGCATCCCCGCCGAGATCCTCCCGGAGTTTGCCCGGGCCCTCACGACCGTCGCCGGGGCGCCCGGGTCGGTGCGGTAACGGCACCGCTCCCATCTTTTCAGGACCTTCTCCATCGGAGCGTCCGTTTGAGGTAAAAGGCTTATCTCTCCGGCAGGTCAATTCTTCAGCAGGTGGTTTTTTTGCAGGTATCCATGAAGCTCGAGATGAAAGACCGGCCCGGACAGCTGGTCGCGGCCCTCAAACCGATCTCGACCGTCGGCGGGAACATCATCGCGGTTATCCACCAGAGGGAGACTTCGGCGGCGGCTACGGAAGTGCTGGACGTCCAGATCGTACTGGAACTCCCCGAAGGGCGTCTTGATGCCCTTCTTGAACAGTTCCGCGAGCAGGGCGTCAGCGTCGTGCGTATCGGCGAGGAGCGGCTCCTCTACGAATGCACCCTGATCATGATCGGACACCTGATGCACACGGACCTCTCCGATACGGTCGACCGGATCGACCGGACCGGTTCTGCCGAGGTGACGGAACTCTCCCTCGTCATGCCGGCGATCAGTTCCCCCTCATCGGCCCGCATCACCATCCGTTCGACCACCCGGGCGGAGATGAAAAGAGCACTCAGGATCTTGCGCGGCGTCGCGGAACAGAAGAAACTCCTCATCATCGAGCCTCTGGAGGGCGTATGATGCGGATTGCCCTGCTCGGGTTCGGCTCCGTCGGCCGGGGGATCGCCCGGGCGCTCCTCGCAAAAGACCTCGACATCGCCGTCACCGGCCTTGCGGACTCGAGAAGCGGCATCATCGATGCCGCCGGCATCGACCTTGCCGCGGTGCTCGCCCAAAAGGAGAGCGGCGGCCCCTGCGGCAACCCCGGCGTCAGCCCCACGGACGTAGTGACGAAGGCGGACTACGATATCCTCGTCGAGGTGACCCCGACGAACGTGGAGACCGCCGAACCGGCGCTGAGCCATATCCGTGCGGCCCTCCGGCGGCATAAACACGTCGTCACCTCGAACAAAGGCCCTATAGCCCTCGCCTACCCCGAACTCCGGGCGCTTGCGAACGAAAACGGTGTCTTCCTGAAGTACGAAGCGACGGTCTGCGGGGCGATCCCGCTCATCCACGCGATAAAGGAAGGGCTTGCCGGTAACACCATCGCCCGGCTCTACGGCGTCTTCAACGGCACCTGCAACTATATCCTCACCAGAATGGCCGCAGAAGGCCTCACCTACGAGCAAGCCCTTGCCGAGGCCCGGGAACTCGGGTACGCCGAGGCGGACCCAACTTACGACGTCGAAGGGATCGATGCAGCGATCAAACTCGTCATCCTCGCAAACACCATCCTCGACATGCACACCACGCTCGACGACGTGGAGAGGACGGGGATCACCCTCCTCACGCCTGAGGCCCTGCACCTTGCGGAGGACCAGGACTGCACCATCCGGCTGATCGGCGAGATCGTCCCGGGTGCCGGGGTGCTTCGCGTCTCACCGAGGATCATCGCAAAAACGCACCCGCTCGTTGTCGAAGGAACACTCAACGCCGTCACCGTGGAAGCGGACCTCGCCGGGGAACTCACGTTTATCGGGAAGGGCGCGGGTTCCACGGAGACCGCCAGTGCCGTGATCGGCGACCTCCTCTACATCCGGGAGCGGCATGTCCAGGGTTCTTGAACGGAGAAAACAGTATCTGAGGCTGATGCGTCAGGCGACGCTTGAACGAGGCTCCTTTACGGTGGCCGAGATTGCAAAAGCCACCGCCACCCCCCGGAGCACCGTCCAGGACTGGGTGAACCGCCTCATCGAGGAGGGGTGCGTCCTCCTCACGGAGGAGCAGCGGGGACGGCATGCGGCCCGCTACGCGGCGAGCAGCGTGATGCCGGAGAGCGCCTGCCGGCGGATCTTCACCACCGTCGACGGCGCCGAGGTCGAGATCTATCACGAGTGTATGAGCGGGGGGTGCGCCGCCTTCTGTGAGTTCCACCACACCCGCGCCGGCGGCGCCCTGCAATCGGTCCGCCGGGACGGGACCCTGCTCCGGGAGCGGGCGTTCCTCGGGCGGCGGGACGTCGCCGTCGGGCTCGACCCCGCGCCTGCAGTCGGGATCGTCGGCGTCTTTCACGCCGACGGCTGCATCCGCCAGGAGATCAGGTGCATCGGCGGCCCGGCCTACTCGCTCACCGATATGATGTCCCTTGCCGAGGGCGTCTGCGGCGTCACCGTCCACCGAGAGGGGCCGGTGGTCGAAGGCGAGGTGGTCACCCGGGCGCTCGCCTACGTCGCCGTCGGGATTGACGACACCGATACTGCAAGCGAGGGAGCGACGTTCGCCCTCGCCCTTGCCCTCCTCCAGCACCTTGCAAAACTGGACGGCGTCATGCCGATAGGCCACCACGTGGCGATGCTCAATCCCCGGCTCGAAGGCTCGACCGCCGGGAACTCCTGCAGCTGCATAGAACTCGCGGTGGAGCCCGACCAGGTGCCGCGGATCGAGGATGCGGCCGTGCGATTCGTCGCCGATGAAGCGGCGTCCCCGGAATGGGGCATCGCTCTCCGGCAGGGGTTTCGGACGCCCGGGAGTCTCCTGGCCTACGGGCGGAGCGCGAGGGAGGAGGTCCTCACCCGGGAAGAAGCGGAGACGACCGCCCGGCAGTTCAATATCCACCTCCACGGTGGCCGGGGCGTCATCGGGGCGCTCGCGGCGGTCGCGCTCGTCGGGCTCCCGCACGAAGTCCTCCTCGACCCCCGGCGGGATGTCTCTGCAGGCTCTCCGGACGTTTAGCGGGAGTCACGACGGGTACGCACGAGGTTACCGTTGTGATTCAGGAGAGCCGAAGAAGGAAGGTTCCGGGCCAGGAGTCCCGGCTATTCCAGGGGGAGACGGTCGAGGGGCGCGTGGAGGCGTTGTGCCGGGAGGGGCAGAGCGGCCATCCGGAGAAGGGTTTGATCGTCGTCCGAGTCCGGGTTGCGGCGTGAGCGTGGTGTAACGGGACGTATGCACTCTCAGAGCAACGCTTGCGTCCGGCGAACCCCCCGCCCGTCCGGGAGTGCTGCGGTGTAGCCTGTATCGGCATTTTCGGATACTCTGCAAGGAATCCCCGTCCGAGAGAGCAGGGCAGTTGACTGAGAAGAAAAAAAGCCCCGGAGGGGCAGCAAATGTGCAGCTCGAGTTTAGTCGTACTCGCGCCAGGTCTTCCCGCAGGCAGTGCAGCGGAAGAACCTGACTTCGCTCTCATCTGCCGCCCGCAGCTGGCGCAGCCACCAGTATGCCGTCATGCAGCCGCACTCAGGGCACTTGACGGTCGCAGTCGGAAGGGTCGCGACATCGTCCTCTGCATCGACGATGGTGATCTCCTTTTCAACGCGTTTATCGGTCTTTTTCAAATTATCGAGATCGTCGATCTCTCTGATATAGCCGCACTTTTTGCATTTCAACTGACCACCGGACGATATCATCAGGCCTTTGCACCGAGGACAAAACATCATTATAATAAATTGGGTGCCGATCAAAATTAACCCTTGGTCGGCCGGGACTGCACGACTGGAGAGGCCCGGCCGGATCTGGCGCACGAATGATTTAATGTCGGGTACGCCGAAGGATAGATGAATGAAGGATTACCTGGTGCTGATCTCCTGCATCTGCTTTCTCATTTTCCTTATCCCCGGCCGGTTCAGGAAGTACTTTGCCATCGGCGGATGGGCAAGCATCGTCGGATACCTCTTCCTCGAACTCCCCTACTACTTCTCCATCAATAACTTCATGTATCCGACGATAGCCGTCCTCGCCGTACCTTTCCTCTATATCACCGCAAAATACCTGCTCCGTGCAGACCCCCGGGTAATGCAACTATCGACCATAGCCGCCGTAGCGTTCCTGATCTACGCCCCTTTCGGCTACATCCCGGCACTCGGGGACTGGCTGATCGCGGCAGTCACCGAACAGACATCCATGATACTCGCGGCATTCGGGCATCCCGTGACTTTTGAGGCCTGGAACATGATGGAGCGCAACGGGTTCCGGACCGAGATCATTCTCGCCTGCACCGGAATCCAGAGCATCGCCATCATGCTCGGGGTTGCCTGGGGCGTGCGGTCGACACTGAAGCAGAAGATCGCCGGGTTTCTCCTGGTCTTTCCGACGATCTATCTCTTAAATATCGCACGAAACGTCTTCGTGATCACGGCTTACTCCGAGCAATGGTTCCCATACCTCCCCATGGTTGCAGGTAACGGTGAGTTCGGATACGAGAGTTTTTTCTGGGCGCATAATGTCATGGCCGAACTGGGAGCACTCATATTCCTTGTGGTCCTCGCCTATGCCCTCTTCAGGCTCCTCCCCGAACTCGGCAGCCTCGCCGACAGCCTCTACCGGCTCTACAGGGGTGAGGTCGAGAAGATCATCCGGCCAAAGCCGAAGAGATCCTGACCGGGTTTATCTCCCGGGATCGTCCTTTCTGATACAGGGCTGTCCCGGATGAATATCTCTCGGGGCGTGTTGCCGGGAGGTTGTCCCCAAAAGATCCCCGGACCCCTGGTACACCCTGGTCGGAGCACTGCTCCAACATTTCTACCATCTGGAACCAGATCCCGGAAAAGGATAGTGAAAAGGCTTTCCATTGGTGTCGTACCTTCGATGCTCCTGCCCTTCGGCCAATCGCATATCGCCACACACTGCCCCTGCCCCCCGTGTGTGGGGTGAGACGTTCCGGTCCGAGCAAACCGTCGCGTCCTTCGGACAGTCGTTCCCCCAATGGGGAGGCGATGCCCTTATGAGACATCGCTGGAGAAGACCGGAGGTCTTAGACTGGCGACGTTCCGATAGGAAGGTGTTTGAGCACCGGAAGGGGGGAGGAACGGAACTCGAGCACCTTTAGGTCTGCTGGCCATTGCGGCCCGTTGCAGGGAGGCATGCCGGGGAAAGGAGCCGATCACGGGGACAGGCCGGGTCCGGCCCCGGGGGGAGGGAATGACCTGTATAGAGCTTCAACAAAGCCTAAATTGAGAGCGAGGTCGTCCCAAAAGGGTCTGCAAACCTCTGTTGCACCTCACCTGGAACATCTCTGTACAAGGTTTCTGCCACTTAGGCCGTAACAGAGGTTAGAATGGGGAACCGACTTTTACCCGGGTATCGTCACGCGAGTGAGGGACCGGGAGGTGCACCCGGCGGATAGTGCGATGGGCCGGAGCTTGAGAAGAATGAAGTTCTTCGAGGGGGCCCCCTCCCGGCAAAAGGGTTTTTGGACAACCTCAGCAAAAGGACCGGCACCCCTTCAGGAGTAGCGCCGGTAGAGGTAGAAGATCCGCTGAACCGCAGAGAGGTTCGTACAGACCGCAATGAGGATCACCGCAACCCAGATGAACCCGGTCACGCCGCCAAGCCCCAGCACGAGGATCGTCTCGGGTCTTCCGAAGAAACCGACCCCCTCGAGCGGGTCCTCGATCTTCCCGGCGATCCTCTCGCTGTAGCCGATCTCCGCATACGTGACCGGTTTGATGAAGGTATTGATCAGGGACCCGGCGAGCGCCAGCCCCACGACACCGAAATCGGCGACCGGCGGGACGTTTATGAGGTGGCTGACGATGGGGATGCCGGAAAACCCGACGCCGAGGATGATCGCCGCATCGACGTATTTGTCGGCGACCCAGTCGAAGACGGCCCCGAACTTACTCTCCGTATGGTTCTTCCTGGCGACGTTCCCGTCAACCAGGTCGAGGATTGCCGAGACGACCAGCAGCAGGCTGCCCGCAAAAAAGTACCGCTGGGTAAATGCGAGCGCGCACGAAAAACCGAAGAGGACGGAGAGCACCGATACCTGATTCGGCGTCACGCCCAGGTGGATAAAAAACGACGCTATTGGCTCCGTGTATTTGATGAATTTCGGCCGTAGAGAGGTTATATTCATCGCATAACTTATCAGCCCGTAAGGGGTTTAACCTTTGCTCTGCCGGCCATGCGATCGGGTCCGGGTCCCTTGCCGGGACCGGGCCGTTTTTACCGGTCGGGGCAAATCCGCCCACCCGATGCCGCAGAGCCGACAAAACGGCGCAACCGTATACGTTCGAGAATCACCAGATTCATAAACGCTCCCGCCAGATAGATCACAAGGAAGTCCAATGGTAGATCACGACAGGCCGCACGTCCTCATGATGTCCGAGATCACCGTCGACGGGAAACTTACCCTGAAGCGCGGGGCTTCAAGCAAGATCCTCATGAAGTACATGGCCCCCGAGACCGAGATTCTCCTTCACCGGACCCGGGCGGAATGCGATGCCATCATGGTCGGGGCAAACACGATCCGGATCGACAACTCCTTCCTGACGGTCCGGCTGGTCGAGGGGAAAAGCCCGCTCCGGGTCATCCCGAGCAGCCGGGCGGATATCCCGCCGGATGCAAACGTGCTCGGGCCGGACGCCCGGACGGTCATCGCCGTCGCCGCGACCGCACCGCCGGAGAGGGTCGCCCGGCTCCGGGCAAGCGGCGTCGATGTTGTCGTGGCGGGAGTGGAAAAGGTCGACCTTCCGGAACTGCTGCAGGTCCTCAAACGCGACTACGGCGTCCGCCGGATGATGATCGAGGGCGGGCCGACGCTGAACTGGTCCATGTTGAACCACCACCTCGTCGACGAGATCCGCCTGATCCACCTGCCGTTCATTGTCGGCGGTGCCGATACCCCGTCGCTCGTCGGCGGCATGCATATCGAGACCGAAGAAGAGATGTTCCGGCTCTCCCTGAAACGTCACTTCATGTGCGGGAGCAACCTGGTCACCGAGTGGGACGTGCTCTACAGGGCCTGAACGGCCCCCGAATTTTAGACCATCACGTACGGGTCCGCTTTCATGTACTCCCGACAGACCGTCGTCGCGTAGTGACCGGGAGGGAGCGTAAACCGGAGCCGGACGTCCGTCCCGGATACGTCCGCCTGCACGTCGGCAAAGAGCGCTATCGGCCGGAGGACACCGGAGAACGCGGCCCCGACAAATCGGGAGGCGCGCGCAAAGTCCCCGGCGTCGATGCCGTGCTTCCGCATCAACTCCTGCAGGATCTCATCCATCGGCCCACGCGGCGCCACCGGTTCCGAGCCCGGGATGAAGAGAGCGATCCGGCACCGGCCGCGGCGGATCTGCAGAAGGGCCGCCTGCCGGTTCCGCGCGGAAACGATGTCCTCGCGGCCGTTCGAAAAGAGCAGGCGGTCGCCGACCTCTGGTTCGGAGAGGGGGAGGCCGGCTTCGAGGCGGGATGAGAGCGCGCAGTTGAAGAGGTAGGACTGAAACGCACTTACGAGGAGCGAGAGGAGCTTCGGGGGGAGCGCCCGGAGCGCACCGGCATAGTCACCGGGGTTCGCGACGAGGTGATTTGCCATCGCCCGCTCGTAGGTCATCCAGACAGGAAGTTCTGCAAGCGCCGACCGCGCATTCCGCGTCCCGGCAAAATGCGTCCGGGCCAGTTGCGCCTCTTCCGATTCCCGGGGGTATGCCCGGCCGACGTATGCGACCACGGCATCCTCATAATCTCCTTTGAGGATGCTCTCGCCGACGATATGGGTGACCGGCCGGGTGACGCCGAACCGCTGCAGCCCGTAGTAATTCGGTATCCCGGCGGATACGGCCGCCGTCGCAGCTTCCACCCGCACCGACAGGTCATCCGGTATACAGTCCCGGATGATTATATCGAACCGGTTCCCCGCGAGGCCTCCGAGAGTGAGGGAGTGCTGCGACCGCCCGACGACCTCAAGCGTGAGGTCCGCGAGATGCACTCGTTCGACGTCTTCGGGTGCGACATTGTAGATCGAGAGAAACTGGGTTGTCACCGCGTTCTTATCCTTTGTTCCCGCCCAGGCGATCCGCCGGTGGCTGATGCCAAGCCGCTTTGCAATCTCCTTAACCGCGTGCTGGAGTTCCCAGTTCGTCTTGGTGAGCCGGCAGATGAGGTACGGCCCGTCGGGGTCGCTGATCGGGAGCGGCAGTTCCTCGACGGCGAAGTCTTCCGGGCGTGAACGGAGCCGGCCGCCGATGCCGGGGGTGGCGGACGCGTAGTAGCGCATCCCGAGTTCCTCTTCGAGGGGATAGGGCGAGGGCATCATAGCAGGGAGAGATCGCCGGTGATCCGGTCGAGGTCTTCGGAACGGGCGGGCCCGAGACCGAGCGCCGTCACGGTCCCCGGCGGGATCTCGGTCAACCCGGCGTCCTGGATGATCGACGCGGGAATTCCCGCGCGCTCTGCAATCGTCTTGAGTTCAAAGAGTTGCCTCTCAGCCGGCACCTTCAGCACCACCTTCTTCTGTCCTTCGTCAAGCCAGGCTTTTCTCGCGATCTTATCGGCCTTCTCGTAGGCCCCGACGGCGGCGTGGGCGATCTGTGCGCACTTCTTGCCGCAGCTCATCTTGATGTCGGCGCGCACGATAAGGCACTGTTTCCACTTAAACTCCCGGATATCAGGCATTTCGTATTAGTTAGGGTGCGATCCGTCAAATACGCATCTATGGGTCGGCGCGACGCGTCATTTATGCCGCCCTGGCGCCACTATACTCTGTAAAGGGTTGCCTGCCGCCCCCTCGAATCGGCGGCAGGCTTCGGAACTCACGTCTGCGAGGCATGGTAGTCTGATCTGGGATGTTGTTGTTGTGGGCGCAGGCCCCGCCGGGAGTGCCGCGGCGCAGGCTTGCGCAGAGGAGGGGCTTACGACGCTCTGCATCGAGGAGCACGGGACGATCGGCTACCCGGTGCAGTGCGCGGGACTGCTCTCCGCGTCCGCGTTTGCCGGATGCGGCGTCTCGAAGCAGTCGGTCTTAAACGAGGTGAGCGGCGCCCGGATGATATCCGGCCTCGGGGGGGAACTCCTCTTCGACGCCCGGGCAACAAAGGCCTACGTCGTGGACCGGTGCCTCCTCGACCGGGAGATGGCCGGGAGAGCGGCAAATGCCGGAGCGGAGTTCCGCCTCAAGACCAGCGTATCGGACGTCAGAGGCACATCGCTCCAGGTTCGCGGAGTCCGCGGGCATGAGGAGGTAGCGTTCCGTCTCCTGATCGCCGCCGACGGGCCGCGGAGTTCCGTCGCCCGGATGCTCGGGCTCCGGCGAGCGGGGGTCTACCTCGCCGGAGTGCAGGCGGAGGTGCCCCATACGATGGACCCGCGCTACGTCGAAGTGCACCCCAACGCCTCGCCGGATTTCTTCGGGTGGGTGATCCCGGTCTCGGGGACCCGGGCCCGGGTCGGGCTCTGCGCACGGGAGCACGCAAAGGACCATTTCGACCGGTTCATCGCCCGCTACGGGGGAAACTCGCTTCACCAGGTCAGCGGGGTCATCCCGCTCGGGGTTATGCCGCAGACCTACGGCCACCGGACGCTCGTTGTCGGCGATGCGGCAGGGTTTGCCAAACCCACGTCGGGGGGCGGGGTCTACACCGGCGTCCGGTCGGCAAGACACGCCGCCGCGGTCGCAGCGGCGTGCATCGCGCGCGGGACGTTCGACGACGGAAGCCTTCGGGACTACGAGCGGCGCTGGAAGGACGATTTCGGGAAAGAACTCGATATCGGTATGAAAGCGCTTCATATGCGGCAGAGACTGACGCCCGAAGAGATCGACCGGCTTCTCCTGGCCTTTAACGACCCGGACATAATCGAGACGATCATCGAGCACGGCGACATGGACCGGCCGGGCACCCTGATCCGGAGGCTCGCCCTGAAACCCGCGCTGGTCAGGGCAATGGGCATACTTTTCGCATCGGGAATGCGTCAAATTCTTACAGGCTGATATCCCCGTCACGCTTAGTAATACCTTTATACCTAAATGTAATACATAGGTTTGGTGTGCTGATGCATATACCTGATGCGTTTATACCGATGGGACAGGCCCTGGTCTACTGGGTCATTGCCCTTATCTTCATCGCCCTCGCCCTCCGATGGGCACGGCGTTCGATGGGAGAGGAGAAGATACCGCTGGTCGCCGTTCTCGCTGCCGGTATCTTCGCCATTCAGGCGTTGAATATCCCCATTCCCTGGGGAACGAGCGGCCACATGGTCGGTGCGGCTCTCGCGGCAATCGTCCTCGGGTCGCCGTATGCCGGAGTCTTCGTCCTGACGCTGGTCCTCCTTGTGCAGGGTATCATCTTCGGCGACGGCGGCATCACCGTCATGGGCGCCAACATCATCAACATGGGTGTCGTCGGCGGATTCGTCGGTTACTACGGCTACAACGGCATCGTGAAGGTGATAAACAACCCGTATGCCGCTGCATTCATTGCCGGCTGGGCATCGCTTTTCATCTCCGCGATCCTCTGTGCGGTTGAACTCGCAGTCGCCGGTACGTTCCCGCTTGCCCTCGGCCTCACCTTCATGGGAGGATACCATGCGGTCATCGGTCTCATCGAGGGAGGTATCACCGCGGTCGCCCTCTACCTGATAGCCTCGGCACGGCCGGATATCCTCGAGCACCCCACGGTGGTGAGCGCGTAATGGAGACGAAGCAGTTCTTCATCATCGGTGTGGCAATTGCCCTCGTGATCGCCGTTGCCGCGCCGTTCCTTGCGTCCGGAAGCCCCGACGGGCTTGAAAGCGCATTCTTCAGCATCTACGAAGCAAAGCCCTTCCTGGGGAGCGAACTCGACGAAGAGGCCGCCGGTGCCGCAGAGGAGCAGGCAATCTCCCTGACCGGAAACGACTTCTCATACGAGGCGCTCATGCCCGATTACAGCATCCCTGGCTTCGATAAAGCCGGGGAAGTGCTTGCGGTTGTGATCGGCACGCTCCTTATTCTCGTCCTGGGACTCGCCGCTGCGAAGATCTCTGCACGGCCCGATAACTAAATACCTGAAAAAACCCCACTTTTTGCTATCATGCACCTGCTCGAGACCCGTGATCTCACCCACATCTATCGCGGCAACGTCCATGCGCTCGAGGGCGTGAACTTCACTGCAGCGCGAAAATCACGCATCGCCGTTATCGGGCCGAACGGAGCAGGAAAAAGCACCCTGTTCAAGCACTTCAACGGCATTCTCAAACCCACGTCCGGCGAGGTGCTGGTCAGGGGCGAACCTATCACGAAGGAGAACCTCCGCGAGGTGCGTAAGTTCGTCGGGATCGTCTTCCAGAACCCCGACGACCAGATATTCTCCCCCACCGTGGAGCAGGACGTCGCATTCGGCCCGACGAACCTCGGCCTCGACGAGGAGACGGTCGCCCACCGTGTTGAGGAGGGGCTCCGCCTCCTCGGGATCGAAGACCTGCGCGAACGCGTGCCGCACCACCTCTCGGGCGGCGAAAAGAAACGGGTCGCCATCGCAGGCATCCTCGCGATGGAGCCGCAGGTGCTGGTCCTCGACGAGCCGACCGCGGGACTCGACCCCCGGGGTGTCGCCGACCTCGTGGCGTTCGTCAACCGGCTGCCCGAGGAGTACGGCATGACGGTGATCTTCTCGACCCACCACCTCGACCTCGTGGCGGAGATGGCGGACTATATCTACGTGATGGACCAGGGGAGAATCGTGGCCTCTGGGACGGTCGAGGAGGTCTTCGCCCGGCCTGAGTTGCTTGCCCGGACCCGGCTCGACGTGCCGCCCATACCGAAACTGATCCGGTCGCTTCAGGAGAGCGGCGTCGCCATCGATACGGCCTACACCTATGAGGATGCGAAGAAATCGTTTCTTGACGCCTACGCGAGACGAGAATGATTGACGACCTTTACTCCATCGAGAAATCCGCTTACGGAAAGAGCGTCGTCCACCGGCTGGACGCAAGGATAAAACTCCTCATCGCCCTCGCCGCCATCGTGGCTGTCGTCGCCCTGCCGTACTCGACGAAGGTCTACAAACTTGGTGCCGTCCTCTTTGCACTCTTCATCGTCCTCTGGGCCGCCTCCCGCCTTCCGCCGACGGTCTATCTCCGGCGGCTTCTGTTCATCCTGCCGTTCGGGATCTTCCTGATCATGTTTCAGGTATTCGTTAAAAACCCCTATTACGATGTCTATCACACGATCGCGACCCTGCCGTTCGGGATTGAGGTCTACGCAGAATCGGTGCAGTTTGCGTCGATCCTCCTTGTGAAGTTCCTCGTCAGCATATCGTTCATCATCCTGCTCTCATCGACGACGAGGATGCAGGACATGATTGAGGCGGCGGGGAGGCTCGGCCTTCCCAGAGAATTTACCCTCACGCTCGGGATGATGGTCCGCTATATCTTCGTCTTCGCCGATATCTTCGGCAAGATACGAACCGCGATGGAGACCCGGTGTTTCGATCCCTTCGATCACAACCTCTCCTACCGTTACAGGCTCCGCCAGCTCGGGTATACGGTCGGGACGATCTTCATCAGGTCCTACGAACAGGGAGAACGCACCTACACGAGCATGCTCTGTCGGGGGTACGGGGCGGACGCCGGCCTCTACATCCGGAAAAAATCCCTCCGTCCCGGAGAACTCGTCTTCTTTGTCGCGACGCTTGCTTTCATCGTGCTCTCGACGATCTTTGTCTACCTCCAGCCGTGAGACTCCGGTGTACAAAAAAAAATCGGATCGTTCATATTACCCGGCGGTGCATATAGGGTATGTATGCCCGCAAAGAGCGAATTCGGCAGAGGATTTATCGTCAACCTGATGCTGCTTTCACGGCATTTCGGTCTGCCCCCCGAGCGAGCCTTCTTCGGCGCCGCCGACCACCTCAGCGACCTTACGGTGCCGGAACAGTTCCGGGGAACCGAGATCGAGGAACTCGTCGAACGCCTCAAAAAGGCGGTGATCTGGCATCAGCCGGGAACCCTGGATAAGGAAGATACAGCGGACGTACGGCGGCTCCTCAACAGGATAGCGGTCGCGGTCGATAGAGAACTCGGTATCAAGGACCCCGACACCGGGAAGTACGACTGATGGAGGGCCGGTCTTCCCCGTCCTCTCTAGGCCGTATCCGGGGATGAATCAGGAGGGACCGGCCGTGATATTCGGCCCCTCCCGGAGCGCACGTACAGAGGTCGTACTTAGCCGGAGAACAGCAGGGCGGGCTTAAAAGAAGAAATTTTCCAGACCCACACAGTATAAGTGGTTATAAAACCAATATATACTGTGAGTTTTGCTGTGATTCTGGACGCCGCCTGTTTTGCGGAGGTCATAGATGACTGATACCTACGATGCTTCTCATATCAAGGTACTGGAAGGTCTGAAGCCGGTGCGGGAACGTCCTGCCATGTACATCGGCAGCACGGATACCCGGGGGCTGCACCACCTGGTCTACGAAGTTGTGGACAACGCCGTAGACGAGGCTCTCGCCGGGTTCTGTGACCTGATACTGGTTATCATTAACCGGGACGGCTCGATAACGATCGACGACAACGGGCGAGGTATCCCGGTTGACATCATGCCCCATTACGGCAAGAGCGCTCTTGAGATCGTCCTCACCGTGCTCCATGCCGGCGGAAAATTCGACAAGAATACCTACCAGGTATCCGGCGGTCTGCACGGCGTCGGTGTCTCGGTCGTCAATGCTCTTTCAACCTGGCTCGATGCGACAGTCTTCCGGGACAGCAGCGTCTATACGATGCAGTTCCGGCAAGGCCTGGTCGCGAAGCCGCTCGTGAGCCGCCCGGAGACCGAGCGCGAGATGGAGATACGGTATGAGGAGCGGTACGGCACCCAACCCGGGCAGCGGCTCGACTACGAGCGTCTCCAGGGGACCCGGATCACGTTCCTGCCCGACCGGTCGATATTCGAGACCGTCGAGTTCGATTACGACGTGCTGGACCACCGGCTCCGTGAACTTGCCTACTTAAACAGCGGCCTTACGATCGTCCTCCGGGACGAGCGCACCGGCGATTCGGCCGCCTACTGTTTCGAGGACGGCATCCGGCAGTTCGTCGCCCACATCGGTGAGGGAAAAGAGCGCCTCCACGACGATATCATCTACTTCCAGAAGAGCGACACCGAGAACATGGTCGAGGTTGAGGTGGCCCTGCAGTACAATAACTCCTACACGGAGACGATCTACACCTACGTCAACAGCGTGAATACCCGGGAAGGGGGCACCCACCTCGAGGGCTTCCGGAGCGCTCTCACCCGTGCGATCAACAACGCCGCGCACCGTAACAACCTCCTCAAGAACAACGATGCCCAGGTCAAGGGTGAAGATGTCCGGGAAGGGCTCGCCTGCGTCATCAGCACCCGGGTGGCGAACCCGCAATTCGAGGGGCAGACCAAGATGCGCCTCGGGAACAGCAACGTCCGGGGCATTGTCGACTCGCTTGTCTACTCCTCGCTCACCGAGTACTTCGAGGAGCACCCGGGAACTCTCAAGGTGGTCGTGGATAAGGCAATGACGGCTGCCCGGGCCCGGGAGGCCGCCCGGACCGCACGTGAGCTCGCACGGCGGAAGAGTACGCTCGAGTCGGCCGGCCTTCCCGGAAAACTCGCCGACTGCCAGGAGCGGGACCCGGCGAAGAGCGAACTCTACATCGTGGAAGGAGATTCTGCAGGCGGTTCCGCAAAGCAGGGCCGGGACCGGAAGTTCCAGGCGATCCTCCCCCTGCGAGGAAAGATCCTGAACGTCGAGAAGGCGTCGGAGCACAAGATCCTGAAAAACGCCGAGATCCAGGCGCTGATATCGGCTATCGGTACCGGAGTAGGGGACAATTTCGACGTGGAGCGGGCCCGCTATCACCATGTCATCCTGATGACCGATGCGGATGTCGACGGTGCACACATCCGGACGCTCCTCCTCACGTTCTTCTACCGCTATATGATGGAGATCATCAAGAACGGATACGTCTACATTGCCCAGCCGCCGCTCTACCGGATCGCCAGAGGCAAACAGGCGCAGTACGCCTATCGCGAGGAGGAACTGCGGGAGATCGTATCCGCGCTGGGCGAGAAGAGCATCACCATCCAGCGCTACAAGGGTCTTGGTGAGATGAACGCGGAGCAGCTCTGGAGCACCACGATGGACCCGGAAAATCGGATCCTCAAACAGGTGAAGATCGAGGATGCCGCCTACGCGAACGAGATATTTGAGAAACTGATGGGAGAGAACGTTGATGCCCGGAAGGACTTCATCCGCCGGCATGCAAAGGAGGTGAACAACCTTGACATCTAAGCGGGTCGTTCCGGTTAATATCGAGAACGAGATGAAATCATGCTACATCGACTACGCGATGAGCGTGATCATCGGCCGCGCCATCCCCGATGCGAGAGACGGTTTGAAACCGGTTCACCGCCGCACCCTCTACGCCATGTGGGAGATGGGCAACACGAGCGACAAGCCCTACAAGAAGAGCGCCCGTGTTGTCGGAGACGTGATGGGTAAGTACCATCCCCACGGCGATGCGGCCATCTACGATACGCTCGTGAAGATGGCTCAGCCGTTCTCCTACCGCTATACGCTGGTCGACGGTCAGGGGAACTTCGGCTCAATCGACGGGGACTCCGCTGCCGCCATGCGGTACACGGAGGCGCGGCTCACAAAGGTCTCGGAGGAACTCCTCGCCGATATCGACAAAAAAACCGTCGATTTCGTTCCGAACTTCGACGAGTCGCTCCAGGAGCCCAATGTCCTCCCGGCACGGGTTCCGAACCTCCTCGTCAACGGTTCAAGCGGGATTGCGGTCGGCATGGCGACGAACATGCCGCCCCACAACCTCCGGGAGGTCTGTGAGGCAACCTGCCGCGTCATCGATGAACCCGGCGTATCCACGGAGGAACTGATGCAGATCATGCCCGGTCCGGATTTCCCGACCGGCGGGGTGATCATGGGCACCGAAGGAGTCCGTGACGCCTACCTTACCGGGCGCGGGAAGTGTGTGGTCCGGGGCGTTGCGGAGATCGTGGAAGAGGGCCGGACCCAGCAGATCATCATCACCGAGATCCCCTTCCAGGTGAACAAGGCGCGACTGATCGAGAATATCGCCGGCCACGTCCGCGAGAAGAGGGTCGAGGGGATCGCCGACATCCGCGATGAGTCGGACCGCGACGGCATGCGGGTCGTGATCGACCTCAAACGGGGTGCCGCACCCCAGGTGGTGCTGAACTTCCTCTACAAGCACACGGCCCTTGAGTCCGTCTTCGGGATCATCAACCTCGCGATCGTCGACCGTCAGCCCCGCGTCCTGAACCTCAAGGAACTCGTCCACGAGTTCCTCAAGCACCGGGTGAACGTGGTCAGGCGCCGGAGCGAGTTCGATCTCGCGAAGGCGGAGGAACGGCGGCATGTCCTCAACGGCCTCCTTGTTGCGCTCGACAACATCGACGCCGTCATCGCAACCATCCGGGCTTCCGCGACGACCGAGGAGGCTCAGACGGCGCTGATAACGAAGTTTGCCCTGGACGAGGTGCAGGCGGACGCCATCTTAAAGATGCAACTCCGGCGGCTTGCGGCACTCGAACACCAGAAGATCCTGGACGAGCGCGACGCCCTCGGGAAAGAAGTGGAGCGGCTGAGCGATCTTCTCGGAAGTGAGGCGAATATCCTCGCCGAGATCAGAAAGGAACTCGTTGATATCAGCGCCCGTTACGGCGATCCCCGGAGGACCGAGATCGGGCACGCGACCGAGACGATCGAGAAGGACGACCTCATCGAGGATAAACCGGTGCTGGTCTCGCTCACCTCTTCGAACTATATCAAGCGGATCGACCTCGACACCTACCGGAACCAGCGGCGCGGGGGTCGCGGCATCATCGGCATGGCCACCAAGGACGATGACGGCGTCGAGAACGTCTTCGTTGCGAGCATGCTTGAGACGCTCCTCTGCTTCACCGACAGGGGAAGGGTCTACTGGCTGAAGGTCTACGACCTCCCGGAGGGGCAGCGGACGGGCAAGGGCAAGGCCCTCGTCAATCTCCTCTCCCTTGACGGGGAGGAGCGGGTGACCGCGGTGATCCCGGTCAGGGAGTTCCGTCCTGACCGCTACCTCTTCTTTGCGACGAGAAGGGGAACGGTTGCGAAGATGGCGCTCGACGAGTTCTCGCGGCCGCGGCAGACCGGGATCAACGCCATCAACCTCCGCGACGGCGATGCCCTGGTCGACGTGAAGGCGACCGACGGGGGCCAGGAACTGCTCCTGACGACGAAGTTCGGGCAGAGCCTCCGGTTCCACGAGGAGACCGTCCGCCCGGTCCGCCGGAACGCGATGGGGGTGCGGGGGATCAACCTCCGCAACGGCGATGCCCTGCAGGCGATCTCCGTCGTCGAGGGGGACCACCTCCTCACCATCACGGAGCAGGGCTTCGGGAAGCGGACGGATTTCGATGAGTTCCGCGGGCACGGCAGGGGCACGATGGGCGTGCGGAACATCGTCGTCGATGCCCGGGGCGGCGGTGTCGTCGGGTCGATGGCGGTCTCCGACGACGACGAGATCATCGT
>ENA-UOOI01000974-UOOI01000974.1-fermentation-metagenome-genome-assembly--contig:-NODE-974-length-32766-cov-11.349363_pt1 | contig 32766 bp, 34 predicted proteins | sample MGYA00245779_ERZ724027 | MGnify/ENA primary metagenome ERZ724027 (study PRJEB28704, sample SAMN03018318) | fermentation metagenome | biome: anthropogenic terrestrial biome; feature: soil; material...
CGAGGATATCGAGGACATCATCGCGGACCTCGACCAGGCACTGGAAGGAGTATAGCCATGATCTGTCGATCCGGCTCCGTTGCAGTCATCTGCCGGGCCGGCCCGGGGAGCAGGGATCACCTCCCCTGTTTTCCGGACTATCCTGAGAGGCAGAACATATGAGGATTCTTTCCATCCATGTCGATACCGTATGGTACCGCACTACACGAAAGACAAAGGTGGCGGAAGATATCGGGCCGAAAGAGGACCGGGTGGATGAATGTGTGGTTCTTTTCAGTTGCGTCGAGAAGCTTGATGAACAGAACCCCTCGCACGTTGTTGCAAGCGCCGTAAAGAACATAATTGCCCGGCTCCGGAAACTGAAGGTAAACCGGGTTTTGATCTATCCGTATGCCCATCTCACGAGCACCCTTGGGTCTCCGGAATGCGCGCTTGCCATCTTAAAGAGTCTTGAGAAGGAACTCTGTTCGGCAGCCGTCGATGTAAAGCGGGCGCCGTTCGGCTGGAACAAGGAGTTCGAGATCCACAGCAAAGGCCACCCGCTTGCCGAACTCTCCATGACGATCTGCCCCTACGAAAAGACCGAATGCAACTTCAGGTGTCCTTACTGCAAAAATCCGGTTAACGAGACCGATCTGGAGAAATTGGTTTCGGCAACGAATGCAGCATCGAACAGCAAGAAGACGTTTGCAGGATTTGAGGTCAGCCGATGACCGCATTATGGCTTGTCCGTTACTCGGAAATATTCTTGAAGTCGGACCCCGTCCGCAGGCAGTGGGAGTATCTGCTTGCTTCAAACATCCAGAATGTACTGCCGAACTGCCGGGTAAAGAGCGAGAGAGGTCGTCTCTGGCTTTCAGGAGACGTGGACCCCACCCATCTGGAGAAGGTCTTTGGGATCGTCTCATTCTCGGCAGTTGACAAAATTCCTCTTGAAGAACTCAATGCCGGACTCCTGGAGTTCTGCAAGAGACACGGGTTAAAAGACGCGAAGACGTTTGCAATCCGGATGAAGCGGGTAGGGAAGCATGACTTTACATCGAGCGAAAAGGCGGCGGAACTCGGCGACCTGGTCCGGAACGCATTTCCCCACCTGAAGGTAAACCTCACCGCCCCGGATAAGGAGGTCTTCGTCGAGATCAGGGATGAGGACTGCTACCTGTACGACACGGTCACGAGCGGTCCCGGCGGGCTGCCGCTCGGCAGCGGGGGAACCCTCGTTGCCCTTGTATCGGGGGGTATCGACTCTCCGGTCGCGGCCTATATGATGATGAAGCGCGGTTGCCGCATCATCCCGCTCTACGTGGCGCTCGATGAGTTCCTTGACCAGAGCAACCTTGCACGGACGGAACAGGTCGTCGAATCGCTCCGCCCCTATCAACCGGATATCCGGCTGCAGGTTGTCCGCGATTCCTATCTCGCGTCCGCAAAGAAAGAACTGGTCCGGTCCAAGCTTGAGAAGTACACCTGCCTCCTCTGCAAGAGGAGGATGTACAGGATCGCGGAGTCGTTTGCGCGGAGCGTCGGGGCAAAGGGCATCGTCACCGGGGAGTCCATCGGCCAGGTGGCGTCCCAGACGCTCGATAACCTCATGGTCCTCACTGATGTGGCGACGATCCCCGTGTATCGGCCGCTCATCGGGTTTGATAAGGCTGAGACAATACGCCTCGCAAAGGAGATCGGGACGTACATCCCGTCGACCGTTCGCGCCTCCGGCTGCGGTGCGGTGCCGAAAAAGCCGTCGACGAGAGCACACCTCGAAAAGATCCGGGAGATTGAAGAACGGCTCGTCGCTTCGTCGATACCGATACCGGAGATAACAGAGGACTCCTCGCCGTAACTCTCTTCCGGAGCACCGGACTCCTCTTCTCGTGATTGCGGGCGTAAAGGCATCCTTCCCTGGTGTCTTCCGCGATCACTCTTCTTTCTCTTCCGGAAACTTCTCCTGCCCTCGCGGACGACCGCAGTCTGGGGTATCGTGTCGTTGCTCTGATCTTTGCGAAGAGAAGCGGAACCGCCTGTTGCCGTCTCAAAGCCCGGCCATCGCCCGTGCAGGCAGAGATCGTTTGGAGACCTCCTGATGGACACCAGCGAGGAGCGGGTCACCGGCAGAAGGTATTTTGGCGAGGAGAAAGGAATGATCAGGTGAGGAGACGGGGCTCTAAACCCCAATAAGAAATCCCGCGCGATTGCACCATGAGGAGTTCGTCCATGCGCAGAGAAGATAAGATACTCTATTCCCTCTGTCTGGCAGCTGGTGTAGCCTTACCGACGGCCCTCACAGTCGTAAACTACACGCTGTATGAGAGCAGGTCCCTCGCGATCATGCAGATCCTTTCGGTGATGATCTATATTCCGCTGGCGTTCTGGATCTCCATGGCGTTGACCGGTGACGGAAAGCACCTGACCGAAGGTGAGTGGGATAGATTCTCCGAGGAGAAGAGGGAGACCTTTAAGAAACTGGCGGTCCCGATGGGAAGATTGCTGACCGTAGTGTTGGTAATCGGAGTTGCCGCGCTGGAGATTCTTCTGTTCTTCCACCCGTCGTACTCCTGGGCAATCGTTCTTGTGACAGTGTTGCTTGCAGCCGCCGTATCCATGGTTGGAATCAAGCGCATGGTGGACAGGGCCAGGGGAAACGAAGGTTCCAGGTTCTCATTGCTCTCAAAGAAGGATAAAATGGCCCTGACGCAGATATCGTTAACATCGGTGCTCCTGCTTTCCGCGATGCTGCCGATAACCCTGTTCATATCTGGCGGCATCGGTGGTTCGTTCTCGGTCACGATGGATGAGGAGACAATCAGCATCGATGCGCCCTTGTGTGATTGGGACATAGCCTATTCGGATATAGCGACCTGCGATCTGAAGGACGGGACGTTCGACGTCAGCCGCGAATTCGGCTTGAGCAACTACAAAATAATTGCCGGACAGCTGTACAACGACGAGATAGGTAACTGCAACGGTGCGATTTATAAGGATACGAACGCGTGCGTGCTGATCGAGACGCAGAAGGGAGCGTATTACGTGTTCAACGATGCATCCTTCGAGGGTACCGCCGCGCTGTACGCTGAGATACTGACACACCTATCGTAAAGCCTTAAACTCCTGGCATGGACCATACCTTGCATCGCCGTTCTTTCTCTTCTTCCTACCTATTGACCTCCAGACAATTGTTCGGTGGTCGCAGAGGTGAGTGGTCTCCTCTAGATTTTTCCACGCGTTCATCAGAGCATATGGTGACTCGGCTGGTGTTTGAAGAAAGCGGAGGATTTCAACGGAGTTGAAAAAAAAAGATGAAAATCGGTCTACCTGGAGACTCTTTGGACGTGCACATGTATCGGGGGTCGCATGTGCGGCCGCATCATACAGCCACCACCTCCGGCTTTTGGGTGTTCAACCCATACAGGCTCTGCCGGGCGTCGATGAAGTAGTAGTGTTCGACGATGAACCCCTCATTCTTCAAACGACTTAAGGCGTATCTCACGGTCCGCGGCGGCAGAGAGGTCTCGCGTATGAGGTCCTTCTGCGTCAACTGACCCTGCGTCTCCAATACAATATACACGAGCTTTGCCGACGGCGGCAGGTGCCCGATCGTTGCGAGTTTGTTCTCATTTATGGCAAAAACGATCCCTCATAGTGTGGATCACCATATCTACATACGTGTTCACAATTGTTAATTCTTTCGTTTCATTCCCCCGGTGGTCCTATGAATATGCTATCCGAGTTCACAGAGACACCGGCGGGTGACGTTCGCAGTTATTCTGTCCTCTCCGGTCACGCATTCACGCATATTATGGTTGAACCCTCCCGGTCTGCTCTGTTGGTCGCAATCCAGAGGCGCTCCGGGGCACGGCTTTCCACCGGGGCATGTGCATCTCCTCCTGCCGAGGCCGATCCCGGGGACAAAACAGGGCCCATATTACGGCAAGGCAAGAAGCGCCGGAGAATCAGAAGACGGTATCTCTTTCCCCGGCAAAGGGGTCCCCTTCTCTGGGGACCCGGAAAAAAGCTTGATTCCTATACGAACCTTACACCGACGTCGTGCATCCCGTTGAAGCGGGCGATGTTGAGGAGGAGGGGTGTGACGCTCTCGACGATGGATGCGGCGCGAAGTGGGCCCGCATCATAGGCACGGAGGTTTGATACGTTATTGACAATCTCCATAACTTTCTGCTTGGCGCCGTCGTCGTCGCAACAGACGGCAACGGAGTAATCCAGTTCTTCGTCAAGCATCTGCCACCGGTGTGCCGCGATGTTGTTGAACGCAGCACAAACGGTTGCGCTTGCGGGAAGCATCCCCTTGATCATCATCGCCGCCGAGCCTTCCGGCGGAGGGGCGTAGGAGAAGTAAGTCGTGCGTTCGATCGGGTTGACGGGGCTGACGACGATCTTGTCCTCAAACCCGGTCAGGGTCTTCAGGGTCGGGACCACGTGCTTGAACGGTATCGCAAGAATGACAATATCCGCTTCATCGACCGCATACTGGTTGGTGACGCCAAGCAGGCTGCATGTCTGGTCCCGCTCCTGCAGGGAGGCCCTGCAGGCATCACAGGTTGCTATCGCTTTTGTCTCCTCACGCGAACCGACGATTACATCATACTTCGGAGAGAGCCGGAGTGCCATACCCTCCCCGATTTCACCTGTCCCCCCAACGATACCGATCTTCACTGTCTTTGCACCAGCGGTTTTAGGATGCTCTCAAGCTTCTCAAGATCCTGGACGCCTACCAGTTTCTGGACGAGAGCCCCGTCTTTCTCGATGACGAGCGTGGGGACGAACTGAATCTCGTATTTCGTGGCGTACTCTCGCATCTGTTCAGGATCGGCCTCGTCAACGTTGATCTTCCTGATCTCGACCTGGTCGCCCATTCTCTCTCTTAGTTCATCGATGATAGGCGACTGCTGGTGGCACGGGCCACACCACTCAGCGAAAAAGTCCATTAAAACCGGTTTTCCCATACTTATTACCCCATTCACACAAATGTGTGTGAACGGGGCAATAAAGGTTGTGTAAGGTTTTTATTTTGAGAGGATTGCCATGATTATCTTTCCATAGGCGGGCCTGGTGACCAGGATGCCGACCATGGCGCCGAGTATGGTGATGATGGCAAAGCCCCGAAGCGTGGAGAGGTCCATCAGCGCGAGGGGGAACATGGCGATGACGACCGTTGCCACGGACGCGGCGATGATCCCGAGCGCCCGCGCGTACCGCTTCATGTAGAGGCTCGGCGACGGGACCCGCCCTTCGTGGAGCACTTCATCGGTGATGATGACGAGCTGGTCGATGCCGGTGCCCACCACCGCTATCAAACCGGCGATGGAGGCAAGGTCCAGTTGCTGGATGAAGCGGGCGATACCGAGCAGGATGATGATCTCGGAGACGTTGACGGCCAGCATCGGGATCACGATCGTGGGCTCGCGGTAGCGGAGGTAGACCATGACCCCTACGGCGAGCAGCGCGAGGACCCCGGCAAGGAGAACCACCGTCTTGAACTGCTCGCCGAGCGCTGCCGGGACGGAGCCGGACCCGACGACCTCTACATCCACCGGCAGGGCGCCGGCGCGGAGGTGGATCTCGAGTTCCATCGCGTCCTCAAGCCCGGCGTCGCCGAGCCCGGTGCTCGCGGAGAGCGACCTGACCGGGCCCGACCGAAGTTCCGCTGCAAGCTTCTGATTGAGCGGGGCGCTGTAGACGGTCTCGTTGTCGAGGAGCATCACGAGGAAGTGGCTTTCCGGGTTGTTGACCGCTCCATGTTCGATGGCCGCCTTCTGGAACGCCTGGGCGCCCGCATCGGTAAGCGAGAACGCGACGCTCCAGTCCTGATTCCTGGGGTCTTTCTGCGGGACGCCGACGCTGGTGATCTGGTCGCCGTAGATGACGTGCTCGGTCGCGTTCCCGGTTGTCTGGATCCGGATCTCGAACATGCCCTGCTTGCCGACGATCTCCTGTGCCGTCGCCATATCCACGCCGGCGAGTTCTATCCGCACGTACTGCGGATACTCACTTCCTGTCGGCGTGAGCAGGTTGATCCGCGCGTCCTGCATCCCGAGGGCGTTCACCTTCTCGTTGAGGATCCGTTTCACGTCGTCCGCGGTGGGCTGCGATACGCCCTTCTGGTAGGCGACGATCGAGGCGTCCGATGCCGCAAAGATCGGTTCCAGTTCGGCGCGGGAGACGCCCTTTCGGATCTCGAGGTGGTCCGCGTCGATCTGGGTGACGTCCGTCTCAAGGTCTGTCTGCAGGTTATCTATCAGGTCTTCGACCGATCCGCTGGTAGAGTAGGTCACAACGACGGACTGAAACTCCATCTGCAGCCATGAACCGCCTTCAAGGTCGAGGCCGAACTGGAGGTTCCCCTCAAGTCCCTTCTCCGGGTTCGGGGGCGCGAGGTAGATGCCGACGAGGGAGCCTATGACCAGCACGAGCAGCAGGGCCACCCGCCAGTCCTTGATGAGATTCACGATAGTTTCGCTGTTCATTTACTTACCGCCCCGGAGGATGTATTCCTTGAGAATTCCGGCGTTCAGCATCCATGCATTCATCATGTCGATGAGGAGCCCGATGATGAGGACGCTTGCTATCTCGCTGATGATCTGGATCTGTCCTGCCGTGGTGACGACCCACATGGCGGCGATGGCCGCAAGAGTCGTGGTCGTCATGATGATCCCGGTCCTGAAGGCCCCGGAAAGTTTCTCGTCGAGTTTCCCCTTGCGCTTTAAGAGGCGCGTGGTTAAGAGGACGTTACTGTCTGCAGAGTAGCCGATCAACATCAGCAGGGCTGCCGTTGTCCCGAGGGAGAGGGGAATGCCGAAGACCTGCATGGCCGCGGCGGTGATGATGATATCCGAGACCGCCGAGAGGACGATGGCACCCGACGCCACCAGGTGCCGGTACACCAGGAAGATCACGATGGCCACCCCGATGAACGAGATGATCAGGGCGAGGATGGCTTGATTCTGGAGTGTCTTCCCGAAAGTTTCACCGATCTGGTCAATCTTTGCATCGGGATACTTCTCGTTGATGAGTGCGACAAGACCCCGGTGCTCTTCGTCGCTCATGGGACCGAACTGGAGGTATTTCCCGTTGCCGATCCCCTCACCCACCGATAGGAGCGGATACGCCGAGAAGGTCGCCTCTATCGTCTCCTTGTTGTCAGAGGTAAATACAGTGACCGCCGTTCCTCCTACAAAGTCGATGCCCAGTGCCAAGGGCATGCCGGTGGCGAGCGTGGTGTAGCCAAGCACACCCACGGCAAGGAAGAGAAGAACGAGGGGCAGCGTTACCATCTGCCGTGGAGAATATTTGTTAATAATGTCGTATCTGGGGACTTCCATACTGCAATACTGGTATGAATGTGATGTGTTAAAGGGTTGCTTATTGTATAAGCCGGGAATCGAGATCGGTCATGATAGAACCGCCGCCCCCCGGGACTACCCAGCCTGGAGAACTGACCGGAGCTTCCTCAGAAGTGGCCCTGCACATCCCATCCCGGGATGCGCGGACACCCTGCAGGGTGTCCGGGGGAGACCCCCTACGGGGGCGGATACTGCGATTAAAACCGAATATGGTCAATAATATCAACTTTTTCGATAAATCGTGGCGTTACATCCCTCTCTTGCCTATTTCGTCAGACAATTGTCGTCCTACCGTCAGAATACCCGATTAAATGAGTGAAAAGAAAAGATATATATAAAATACCGAATCACAAGCACATATGAGATCGCCCTATGAGCTCAAAAAGGAGGTAGAAACTCGACTCAAAGGTTATCTCGCAAGGGACCGGGATGGAATCCGGCATGAGCTGCTCACCCTCTTTGTAAAGGTGAAATCCCTGACCATACCCCGGATCTACGAGAAATTGCAGGAGCAGTTCACCATCAGTTATCACTCCATTGCATCCATGGTCGGCATCATCGCGTCTCGGATAGGTATCCTGCACGTGAGACGAAACGCGGAGGGAACGAACACCATCTATGAGTTGAAAGACCAGTATGTGGATGTAGTGACGAATATTCTCGGGACAACATAATACTCAGATACACCTCTTTTTTTACACGGAGAACCAATATAAGAGACCATCATGCAGAGTGATATCGGGGGGCCGGGTCCCTCACGGGGAATATCCGTCACGGACGATGTCCGATCGTATGTTCTTCAGAGAAAGCGCGATTTCAGGGTGAGCACGGCTTGTAGCGGCCCGATCCTCCTGCCGACATCGGTAAAACCACCGAAACCGACCGATCTGCAGGTCCCGGTCGGCGGCTATACCATCTACGTCTCGAAGTATCAGGCCCGCTACATCGACTCTATCCACAAGGGAATGATTCCTATCTTCTACGACGATCTTCCAGACCATGACCTTTGAAGAACTGGAGCATACCGCCGACGTCCTCATGCGGGTGCGGGGCGCAACCCTGGGCGAAGTCTTTGCCGATGCAGGCCGTGCCATGTTTCACGTGATGTACGGCCCCTGCGAAGACCGCGGCATCGAACGGCGGCTCTCTCTCGAGGCGGAGGACCTCGACTCGCTCCTGATCGACTACCTCTCGGAACTGCTCTTCATCACCGACGTCGAGGACCTCATCTTCTGCACCTTCAACGTCGATATCCAGGGCACCCGGCTCTCCGCCACGGCGCGAGGGGAGCCCTTCGACCCCGCGCGGCACTCCGGAGGGACGATCGTCAAGGGTGTATCTTACTCCGGGCTCGAAATCGTTAAAGAAGAAGAAGGTTATGTGGTGGACATCATCTTCGATATCTGAGGGATCTCATGCTTGAAGGAATCAACAGGATTGGGGACCTCGAATGGGAGGTCCCTATCGGATACGTCCCCGATATGCGGGTGCCGGGGCGTTTCTTCCTCTCCCGGGAGCTGATGGAGACGCTCGAGGAGGGAGCGGTCCGTCAACTCGCGAACGTCGCGACCCTGCCCGGGATTGTGAGGCACTCCCTTGCCATGCCCGACATCCACTGGGGATATGGGTTTCCCATCGGCGGTGTTGCCGCGTTTGATATGACCGAAGGGGTCATATCTCCCGGCGGGGTCGGGTTCGACATCAACTGCGGCGTCCGGCTGATCACGACGCCCCTGAAGGAAGCCGATCTCGCCAGCAAGAAACGGGAGCTGATTGAAAGGCTCTTTGATGCCGTGCCGACGGGTGTGGGTGGAAAGAGCGCCATGCGCGTCTCGAACAGGGAACTCTCCGAGATCATGGTCGGCGGCTCACGGTGGGCGGTTGAGCGTGGACTCGGCACCGGAGCCGACCTTGTCCGGTGTGAAGAAGAGGGTGCGATGCCGGGCGCGGAGCCGGATGCGGTCAGTGCCAAAGCGCGCCAGCGGGGCATGCCGCAGCTCGGGACGCTCGGCGCGGGAAACCACTTTCTGGAGGTTCAGGTGGTGCGGGAGGTCGTCGATCCCGAAGCTGCAGAGGTCTATGGGGTCGCCGAGGGGCAGGTCTGCTTCATGGTTCACTGCGGTTCGCGCGGCCTCGGCCACCAGGTCGCCACCGACCACTTACGGGTGCTCGAGGGCGCACTCGGCAAGCATCAGATACACCTCCCCGACCGGCAGCTCGCCTGCGCTCCGCTCGACTCCCCGGAAGGCCGCGCCTACTACGGCGGCATGGTCTGCGCTGCAAACTACGCCTGGGCAAACCGGCAGATCATCATGCACGAGGCACGGAAGGTATTTGCGCATCTGTTTGGGATCGACTACGACGAGATGCGGCTCATCTACGACGTCGCGCACAACGTCGCCAAGTTCGAGCGTCACGAGGTCGACGGTGCGTCGATGGAGGTCTGCGTCCACCGCAAAGGTGCAACGCGGGCGTTCGGTCCCGGGACTCCGGGCATCCCCCGCGAGTATGCTGCGGTCGGGCAGCCGGTCCTCATCCCCGGGAGCATGGGGACGTCTTCTTACCTCCTCCGCGGCACGGCGACCGCGATGCAGAAGACCTTCGGGAGCACCTGTCACGGCTCGGGGAGAGTGCTCAGCCGGTCGAAGGCAAAGAAAGAGGTTCGCGGGAAAGAACTCCGGGAACTCCTCGCGAGGGCCGGTGTCCTGGTGCGTGCTCACAGCGACTCGGCCCTCGCAGAGGAAGCGCCCGAAGTCTATAAACCGAGCAAGGAGGTGGTGCGCGTCGTGCACGATGCGGGCCTCTCGGGTATCGTCGCCCGGCTGGAGCCGCTCGGGGTGATCAAGGGGTGACCTGCAGAACCGGGCTGATCTGGGACAGCCCCCTTACGTTCTCGCGGCTCATCGAGGATTGCGGCGCCTGCTGCGAGGCGATCAGCCCCCACATGCTTGCTTCCCCGTTCTGGCGCGGGCGGTTCGTCCTGCTCATCGTGCCGACGGGGTTCGCAAACCCGGCCTATTCAAACCTCCTTCCGGCGCTCCGCGCTGCAAGCGGCCGCCTCCGGCATTTCGTCGAGAACGGCGGCCGGCTGCTGGTCTTCGGTGCGGGGTGCCGTCGGGAAGACGCCTACGATTGGCTCCCTTTCCCGCTAACGTATGCGTTCGTCTATGGGCCCCGCGCCGTCCGGTTCACCGGCGAGAGCAGGTACAATTCCCTCTTCTCCGGTTACGACCTTGCCGCCGTCGAGTGCGACGGCTCGTTCCCGGCTCACGGCGGCGAGACGCTTGCTGCCTCTCCTGAAGGCGAGGCGCTTCTCGTCGGGAAGGCGGTCGGTGACGGCATGATCCTGGTCTCCAGTATCCACGAGTATCCGTCGCGTGAATTCTTAAAGGACTTCTCCTGCGGAGAGAGGGAAACCTTATTCTAGATAAACCCTGATGGAAAGTAGGGATACGACCATGGAGCACTATGTTATCTCTGAATCTTCGAGAGCGCGCGATCTCGCTCCCGTCATGATCTGCATCCATGATCTGCTTGGCCGTCTGCCCGTCACGGCACGGTCCCGGGACTACCCGGGAATCAGGATCGAGGATGGGAAAATCGTCGACGAGGCCTACACTGGCCCCATCCTCGAGGAGGTCCTGGCGGAGAATGCTACCCGGCGGGTCAGACCCCCGGCGGGCCCTTACAAAGGCATCCCGGTGGCGGTGGCGCCGGTGAGGGACGGCGAGGGCAGGGCCATCGGCGCAATCGGGATCGTCGATGTGACCGGCATCTTTGATCTGGCGGGTTTCATGGAGCAGAGTGCAGAGATCCGGCGGCAGGTCTGCGGTCGGGACCCATGTCCGCTCCCGACGGAGTCGCCCGCAGCGAAAAGGTAATGCATATGAAAGATACGGCAATCAACGTACTGGAGATCCTTGAAAAGTCGCCCGGTCCGATATCGGGAGAACGGGTTGCAGAGCAACTGGGTATCACCCGATCGGCTGTCTGGAAACAGATCCGCGAACTCCGGAGGCTAGGATATAAAATATCGTCGTCGCGGGCGGAAGGCTACCGCCTCGAGGAGACAACCGACCGGCTCCTGCCCTATGAGGTCCATAAACGGCTCACCACCCGGTTCATTGGAAGGCAGATCCGCCACTTCGATAGCATCCCCTCCACGAGCGGGATCGGGAAGAAATTTGCCGACGAGACCGACCCCGAGCAGCTGCACGGCATGGTGATCATCGCCGAAGAGCAGACCGGCGGGGTTGGAAGGCTTGGACGCGCCTGGGTCTCGCCTGCCGGCGGCATATGGGTCACCATTCTCTTAAAGCCGATGGTTCCGCTTGATCGCCTCTTCATGATAACGATGGCCGGGTCGATTGCGATTGCCCGCGCCATCCGGAAGGAGTACGACATCAGCGCGCTTATCAAGTGGCCAAACGACATCTTCATCGGAGATCGGAAGGTGGCGGGCCTGCTCCTGGAACTTGCTGCAGAGGCGGATACCATCCACTACGCCCTGCTCGGGATCGGGATCGACGCGAACGTCTCCCTCGACGACCTCTCGCCGAACCTGAAGGATACGGTGACCACGCTCCGGAAGGAGGTCGGTCATGAGGTCGACCGTGTGGCCCTTCTTGCGCGGGTCCTGCGGGAGTTCGAACTGCGCTACCAGCAGCTCGAAGACGGCGAATATGACTCCCTCGTCCGCGAATGGAAGACCCTCTCGCTGACGCTCGATCATCGGGTAGCCATCAAGACTGTCAATAAGACATTTACGGGAGAGGCCATCGATATCGATGAGCATGGCGCCCTGCTCATCCGGAAGGACAACGGGAAGATAGAACGGGTCATCGCCGGCGACTGTTTCCAGATCTAGAACGCCCCGCTCCTGTCAACCAGAAACTGTAAGGTTGTTGACAGGATTTTTATTGTCAACCATCCAACGTAGGATGGTTTACATGCAACACCGTGCTCAGATTCTCGCCTACAGCGGCACGTTCATCGCGCTGATCGCCGCCGGGAGCTGGGTATCCATTCCGCTGCCCCCGGTCCCGCTCACGCTTCAGACCCTCTTTGTTCTGCTCTCGGGGATCGTCATGAAGCGGTATGCAGTGATTCCCCTCGGCCTCTACGTCCTCCTCGGTGCGGCTGGCCTCCCGGTCTTTCACAACGGCATGGCGGGCCTCGGGGTGCTTCTCGGTCCCACGGGTGGGTTCCTGCTCGGTTTTGTCCCCGCCGCTCTCGTCGCCGGGCTTGCCTACGAGCATTCATCGCCGAAGTTCCGGGTCGCGGGGCTGATTGCCGCGACCGGCGTAACCTACCTCTTCGGCGTCGCGTGGCTCGCTTATTCGGCATCGCTCACGCTCCCGGAGGCGGTTATGCTCGGGGTTGCCCCGTTCCTCGTCGGCGATGCCGTGAAGATTCTGGCCGCATACACCATAGGAAAGCGGGTGGCATGATCCGGATCGTCGGTCTGCAGCACCGGTTCCTCGAAGTCCCGGATCTCACGCTGGATGCGCGCCGCATCGCCGTGATCGGACCGAACGGGAGTGGAAAGACAACATTTCTCTCGGTCTGCTCCGGCATTGAGGAGCCGCGCACCGGGACGGTCCGGCTTCTCGGGAGGCCGCCGTCGTCCGTGAAGATCGGGTGGGTGGGGGAGTTCCCCGACCGAACGCTTCTCTTTTCCCGGGTATGCGACGAGATCGCATCAACTCCCCGATTCCGCCACCGTTCCTGCCGTGAAACTGATGAGAACGTCAGGGCAGCCGCTATGCGGGTCGGGATTCCCCACCTCCTCGCGAAGAAGGTCTCGGCTCTCTCGGGGGGCGAGAAGGCACTCGTTGCACTGGCCGCGGCCATCGTCGACGACCCTGAGGTGCTCATTCTGGACGAGGCCGACTCGCACCTGGATGCCGGGACGGCAGAACGTGTCCAGCGCGTCGTGCAGGAGAGCACGGCGACCCACGTGCTCTGGTGCACGCAGTCGATGGATACCGCGGCCGGTGCGGACTACGTCCTCTTCATGGAGGGGGGTGCGGTCAGGCGCCAGGGTACGCCCGAAGAGGTCTTTTCGACGCTTGAGGAGACGTGCTTCTACCCTTCGATGTGGAGGGTCCGCCGGTGAGGGTCGACCTTGACAGCCTCGTCTTCTCCCGTGGCCCGTTCACGATCCGGGGCAGCGGCACCTTCGAAGAAGGCAGGCACCTGGTCAACGGACCGGTGGGGAGCGGGAAATCGACGCTCGCCCTTCTGCTTGCCGGGCTGCTCCATCCCGGGAGCGACAGCGTTCGGAGGCACGGCGTCTCGTCGGTCCAGCTCCTGCTGCAGTTCCCCGAATACCACGTCACCCGCCCGACCGTTGCCGAAGAGGTCGGCTCCTGGGGGCTTGCGCCGGAGGAGGTGCTCGCGCGGGCGGACCTTGCCGGGCGCGCCGACGATGACCCGTTCCACCTCTCCCGCGGCGAGCTCAAGCGTCTGACCCTGATCTGCACGCTGATGCGGGCCCCCGACCTGCTGCTCCTGGACGAACCGTTCAGTTCTCTGGATTGCGCCGCGAAGCGGAAGGTCTGCAGGATGATCGAGGAGAGGGACGCGGGGATCACCGTCATCTTCTCGCACGAACGCGCGGTCCTCCCCCGGGTGGAGGCTCTCTGGGAGATGGAGGGCGGCGTCCTGACCTCTCTTGGCAGTGTTCCCGGGGCGCTCCCGCGGTGGCGGTACGCCCCGCCCTACCTCCGGTATGCTCTGAGCGAGGGTGCCCGCCCGGAGAACATCAGGCTGACCGATGCCCGGGAGGCGCTATGCAGGACCCGAGGTTGAGACTTTTTGTCACCGTATTCCTCTCTCTCGCCGCATTTGCAAGCACGGCGGGAGCCGTCGCCGCCCTCGTCTGGTGGCTTGTTGCGACGCCGCGCACCAGGACTTTTCCGCGGCCGGGGGTGCTTCTCTCTCTCATTGCAATGATCGCCGCCGCAGCGCTGGTCTCCGAATGGGGAGGCGGTCCGGGCCTCTCCTACCTGATCCGGATGGTCGCGGTCCTTCTGCTTGCCGTGTGGGCGTATGCGGAGATGAAGGAGGGGGAGGTTCTTTCTGTGGCGGTCTGGGCCCTCGGGGACCGGATTGGGTTCGAGATCGGGCTCATTGCCGAGATGGGGCTTACAGGGCTTGCGGTAATCCGGCAGGAGATCGATCAGATGCAGGTTGCCATGGCGTTGAAGGGGGTCCTTCCGGGCATTCGCTCGATCGTGCCGCTTGCCGTCACTCTCATCGTCACCCAGATCCGGCGAGCCGATGAGATGGCCCGGCTGCTCGTAGTACGGGGATACACGCTTGGAGGGCATGTCTGCCCCCGGTTCGAAACGACCCGACGGGATGTTCTGGTATCTCTTGCGGCCGTTCTGCTCGTTTTTTTATTCTACCTGCCTCTTCGCGACGTTTTTATATTATTAGGGCGAATTTTTTAGAGGCTTATTGATGTATTCTCAGCCCTTCGAGGTGCAAAATTCGATGTGTGCTGCCAAATCCGATACACTCTCTATCACCGATACCACGCTCAGGGACGCGCATCAGTCGCTCATCGCTACCCGGTTGCGGACCGAAGATATGCTCCCTCTTGCTCGTGTCATCGACGAAGTGGGGTTCTTCTCCGTCGAAGCCTGGGGTGGGGCGACCTTTGACAGCTGCATCAGGTTTCTCAACGACGATCCCTGGGAACGCCTCCGGATGCTGAAGGCGGAACTGACCCGCACTCCCATCCAGATGCTTTTGCGGGGTCAGAACCTCGTGGGCTACCGGCACTATCCCGACGATGTGGTCGAGAAGTTTGTCGAGGCGTCCGCACGAAACGGGGTCGACATCTTCCGGGTCTTTGATGCCCTGAACGATATCCGGAACATGAAGAAGGCGATGGAAGAGGTGCAGAACGTCGGGGCGCACCTGCAGGGTGCGATATCCTACACGACAAGTCCGGTTCATTCCGTCGCGACGTTCATCGATATGGCGCAGGAACTCTACGCGCTCGGCTGCGACTCGATCTGCATCAAGGACATGGCCGGCCTGATCATGCCGCACGATGCCCGGGAGCTGATTACGGGGATCAAGAGGACAGTGGACATCAGGGTCTGCCTCCATTCCCATTGCACGAGCGGCGTCGCGCCCCTGAGTTACCAGGCGGCGATCGATGCGGGCGTGGATATCCTTGATACGGCGATGTCGCCGTTCGCTCTCGGCACCTCTCAGCCCCCGACGGAGAGCGTTGTTGCAAGCGTTGCCGGAACGCCGCGGGGTACCGGCATCGACCTGGTACGGCTGCGCGAGGTGCGAAATGTCTGCCGGGGGTTGCGGGAGAAGTACGAGCCGCTCTTTTCTCCCATTGCCGACCGGGTCGACTCGGACGTGCTGATCTACCAGCTCCCGGGCGGCATGATCTCCAACCTCGTCTCCCAGTTGAAGGAGCAGGATGCGCTTGACCGCCTGGATGAGGTGCTCCACGAGATCCCCCGGGTCAGGAAGGACCTCGGCTATCCCCCGCTTGTGACGCCGACGAGCCAGATCGTGGGTACCCAGGCGGTGCTCAACGTCCTCATGGGCGCCGAGCGCTACCGGAACGTGACCACGGAGGTGAAAGAGTATGTCCGCGGCCAGTATGGCCGCCCCCCCGCCCCGATCCGTCCCGAAGTGCGGAAGTTGATCATCGGCGACGAAGAGCCGATCACGGTTCGCCCGGCGGACCTTCTCCCGCCCATCTACGATCAGATGCGGGCGGAAGCGGAGAAGCAGGGCCTCAGCACCCGGGTAGAGGATGTTCTCACCTACATCCTCTACCCGAACATCGCTCCGTCGTTCCTCCGGGGCGAACGCCGGGCTGAAGCAATCCCTGAGAAGACGGCGGCACCTGCGGGGTCGGTGAATGTTGCCGAGATCCCCCGTTCCATGGAGGTGGAGGTGGACGGCGAGATCTTCTCGGTCCGGATCGTCACCGTAGAGGGAGGTTCGGTCTCGGCTCCAAAGTCCGCTCCGGCGGTCCGGGAAAGGGCGCCCCGCGGCGATATCGCCGGCGGCGTGAAGAGCAACATGCAGGGGATGGTCCTGAAGGTGATGACCCAGCGGGGAAGCGCCGTTAAGAAGGGGGATACGCTCATCGTCCTTGAGGCAATGAAGATGGAGAACCCCATCCGCAGTCCGCGCGACGGCACGGTGGCGGAGATCTTCGTGGATGCCGGGGACGTCGTGCAGAACGGGGACGTGCTGATGGTCATTGAGTAGGGCCCGATTACCTGAACGAGAGAACTTGTGCGATGAAGTACTTTGATAAGATCCTGATCGCCAACCGCGGTGAGATTGCCATCCGCGTTATGCGCGCCTGTCGGGAACTGGGTATCGATACGGTTGCAATCTACTCCGAGCCGGACAAGAATGCGCTCCACGTCAAGTATGCCGACGAAGCGTTCTGTGTCGGGGAGGCGCACCCGTCGAAGAGTTATCTCAACAAGGAGCGGATCTGTGCTGTGGCGAGGAAGACCGGAGCCGAGGCGATCCATCCGGGGTATGGGTTCCTTGCCGAGAACGCCGGGTTTGCGAAATTGGTCGAGGATGAAGGACTGACGTTCATCGGGCCGTCCTGGAAGACGATCGAGGCGCTGGGCTCGAAGATCGGGTCGAAGCGGATGATGCGCGAGGCCGGCGTCCCGGTTCTTCCCGGCACGCCGGAGGGTGTCGAAAGCGTCGATGCGGCGAAGAAGGTCGCCGCTGAGATCGGCTATCCGGTTATCGTGAAGGCGAGCGCAGGCGGCGGCGGTATCGGCATGCATATCGCCGAGAACGAGGGAGAACTCGAGGAAGCAATCGAGAAGGGCAGGCGGATCGCCGAATCCGCTTTCGGAGACCCGACGATCTTCGTCGAAAAGTACCTTACGAAGCCGCGACATGTCGAGATCCAGATCGTTGCCGACGCAAAGGGGCACACCCTCCATCTCTACGACCGCGAGTGCTCTATTCAGCGCCGGCATCAAAAACTGCTCGAGGAGGCGCCCTGCCCGATCATGACGCCCGCTCTCCGGGAGCAGATGACGGCATCGGCCATCGCCGCCGCGAAGGCGGCGAATTATAAGAATGTCGGCACGGTGGAGTTCCTCTATGCGAACGGCAACTACTACTTCATGGAGGTGAACACCCGGCTGCAGGTGGAGCACACGGTGACGGAGTTCATTACCGGGATCGATATGGTGAAGCAGCAGATTGCCATCGCCGCCGGGGAGGATCTCGCGATGGACCAGGAGGACGTCAGCATCCGGGGGCATGCGATCGAGTGCCGGATCAACGCAGAGGACCCGCTGAACGATTTCGCTGCCGATCCGGGCAAGATCGTCCGGTACCGGTCCCCCGGAGGGCCGGGGATACGGGTCGACTCCGGGATCCATGTGGGCTATACCATCCCCCCGCACTACGACTCGATGATCTCCAAACTCTGCGCATGGGGGTCCGACCGTGAGGAGGCAATCCAGCGGATGCGGCGGGCCATCTACGAGTACGTCATTCTGGGCGTGAAGACGACGCTCCCCCTCCATTATGCGATCATGCATAACGCCCACTTCATCGCTGGCGATACGCATACGCACTTCCTGCAGGAAGAGCATATCGCAACAAGCCTGAACCGCTACCTCCATGAGGAAGAGGCGCGTATGCAGACACTTGCTGCATCGCTGCGGCAGGGAAAGCATGTGGCGGCGATCACTGCAGCGGTCAACGTGTATCTGCAGAAAAACATGAAGTAACTCGCCGTCCTATTTTTTCCGGGGAGCATAAGGTTTATTTGCCAATACGCCATTGTTATAATGCACTTTGTATGCTGCGGTGGCCTAGCTGGTTAGGGCGCCAGACTCATAGGGTTTTGAGAAGAACGGTGCGTCCAATCCTGGGACATCTGGAGATCGTGGGTTCGGATCCCACCCGCAGCATCCGTTATTCAGGTTCAGATCTGTCAGCAAACGCTTTTATACCTCTATTCTGACCTCCCTTGCATGGGAGCGTTCACAGCACCAATCCAAACTGACAGAGAGTTTCATCCTGTCGATAAAACCTACGCCACTACAGCCGTCCGGAAAGCAGTGGCCAAGGGCCTCCTCACCCGCGACGATGCCGATCTCATCACCGAGTTCGTGACGGAGCTCCAGGCGTCGCAAGGAATCACAACTGTCCGGGTAAACAAGATCACGTCGCACCTGATCAACTGGCGCCGCTACATCTGTTCCTACCGGGAAGCAACCATCGGCGATATCTTCTCCGCCATAGCCACGATCAAAGAAGCCAGGAACCAGCGTGACAGGCCGTTCAAGCAGAACACCCTGCACGACTACATCATGTTCCTCAAGCGGTTCTACCTCTGGATGATCGAGAACGACTACTCGGATCTCTCGAAAGTCAAGATCCAGAAGATCAAACCGCCGCGGATGGATCGATGTACCAAACTTCCCGACCAGATGCTCTCGCAGGAGGAGGTCGGAGCGCTCCTGCGGGCCTGCCAGTCCTCCCGCGACCGGGCGATCATCGCACTCCTCTACGAGTCCGGGTGCCGCATCGGCGAACTCGGCCGGTTGACCTGGCGTCGCGTGCAGTTCGACGCCTACGGGATAGTGATCTCCGTCGAGGATACCAAGTGCCATACTCAGCGTTACGTCCGGCTGGTCATGGCCACGCCATATCTCGCGGCCTGGAGGAACGACTACCCCTTCGAACCCGTCGGCGACGCCCTGGTCTTCATCACGTATCAGAGGCGGCCGCTCCAGCACGCCACCATCTACGGGCAGCTCCCCAAGATCGCCGGGCGGGCTGGCATCACCAAGAAGATTACTCCGCACATCTTCCGGCACTCACGGATCACGCACCTCATCAATCAGGGGATGAAAGAGTCGGTCATCAAGCTGATGATGTGGGGGAACCTCAACACCGATATGTTCGCCACTTACGCCCACCTCACCGGCCAAGACATCGATAAGGAAGTCCTCGGCCAGTACGGCATCCTCCCGCAGGAGGAAGCGGAGGCGCGATGCCTCGAACCGGTGCAGTGTCCCGGCTGCAAGACCATCAACGCCCCGCGTGCGAACTACTGCTCCACCTGCGGCAAGTCATTCACTGACGACGGGGAGGATGTGCAGGATGCAATGGGCAAGGATGTGCTGGAGAACCCGGAGCTCGTGCGGAAATTGCTCAACGAGCTGATCGAGGAGAAGAAGCGGAAGGGTGAGTTATGATGCTCACCCCCCGCCCCATGAGGGGGGCAATCACTATAAAGTACACCGAAATTAACAACTTTGATAAGGTTGGTGCACTCAATGAGGAACGTGGGAGACGACAAGTGACAATTGAGATCCTGAAGTCCATCGCCCGCCACGGACAGGTATTCACACTCGAGCAGCTGCACCGACAGACAGGGACCCCGAAAAGCGTGCTTTCGGTGATGCTCTCCCGGTGGGAAGATCGGGGCTTTGTCGAGCGAATCGAGAGGGGGAAATACCTGATCATCCCGCTCGCGAGCGAGAAGGGCAAGTACACGCTCCACGAATTTGTGATCGCCTCACATCTCGTCCGGCCATCCGCGATTGCATACTGGAGCGCTCTCCACTACCACGGCCTGACAGAGCAGATCCCGATGACGGTCTTTGTCCAGACAACGGCGCGGAAGAAGAACAACCAGCTCGAGGTGTTCGGCGTGGACTACCGGATCGTGCGGGTAAAGCCGGAGAAGTTCTTCGGCTTTGCGAAGGAATGGATCGAGGAGACACAGGTCACCGTCACCGACAGGGAGAAGACTCTAGTCGACTGCCTCGACAGACCCGAATACGCGGGAGGGATCGTCGAGGTTGCAAAGGCGCTGGAGAACGCATCGCTGGACCGCGAGACCCTGAGCCGGTACGCCCGGATGATCGGGAACAACGCTGTTGTCCGGAGGCTCGGTTATCTGAGCGAGCGTATGGGAATTCCACTGGATCTGCCGCTCCCGACATCCAGGAATTACCTCCTCCTCGATCCTACGATGCCGCGCCAGGGAGAGAACGATCCGAGGTGGCGGCTGGTCATCAACACTGAGATAACACGTCAGGGGGACTCCGAGTGATACCGATTGTGGAGATTAAAGAGACCGCCCGCGCCTTCGGGGTTCCGCCCTCGACTATCGAGCGGGACTATGCACAGAACTGGCTCCTCGCTCATCTGAGCGCCCTCCCCATGGCGCTGAAAGGTGGGACAGGAATCCGGAAAGTCTTCATCGAGAACTACCGCTTCTCGGACGATCTCGACTTCACCCTGCTGGAGCCGCACGAGAAGGAGGCGCTGCGGGAGGCGGTGAAGGACGCGGTATCCCATGCGCGAGAGGAGAGCGGCATCAGGTTCGAGGAGGATATCGACATTATCGAGACGACAACCGGATTCCGGGCGACGGCCTTGTTCAGGATCATCCCCATGAACGCATCCACCCCAACCAAAATCATCATCGACCTCACGACCATGAGTAATGAAAGTATTCTGCTCCCTGTTGAGAAGAGACGGATCTACCACCCGTACTCGGACAAACTCACTGCCGGGATAACCTGTTACTGCCTGGAGGAGATCATGGCCGAAAAGATCCGCTCTCTCTTCCAGCGGGTACGTCCGCGGGATATCTACGATATCCGGCACCTGGCCGACCGCGTGAACCCGGACGCCGTGAGGAGCATTCTCCGCCGGAAATGCGAATGCAAGGAGGTCATCCCGAGCAGTTCCGTGCTCGCGGGGAGGCGTGAACGATTCTCAGCATCATGGAACGCATCGCTCCGGCATCAGATGAAAGTTGTCCCGAACTTCGAGGAGGCATTTGAATGGGCGTTGGATTGTGTCGAACTGTATACTCAACGGTCCGGTGAGGTTCCGCAGGCTCGGGGTGACGATCGGAGTGATTGAAATGCCGCATAACTACGCAATTATGATCTTCTTCAGCGACGAGGACGAGGGGTTCATCGCCGTTGCCCCGGAGCTTCCGGGGTGCCCCGCGTTCGGCGAGACCGAAGAGGAGGCGCTCTCCGAAGTGAAGGTGGCTATCGACCTCTGGCTCGAGACCGCCCGGGAGCACCTGCGGGAGATCCTTGCAGGGAAGGACGTTGCCCGCGGGGAGATGGCGTGACCTCTTGTACATCGTTCATTCTCGTTGCCGTCTCATCTCAAGGACTATATACTCAACGGACGAACACCAAAAAGACAATCGGTCGGCCGGGGTCGGTCGCGATTAGATAGGGATGGAAAAGTGGCGGAGAAGACGGGAGTTGAACTCTCGATCCTCAACGGGAAGGTCGGGGAGGGGTCATGGTTCTCCGCATTTTCTGGGATGGACCCTCAGGGCCATTCCCTGTGGGGAGGAGAGATGTCGTTGTTTGTTTCAAAGTTTCTTCAATAGGGAATGGCACCTTTCCTTACTTTTTCAATGAACCGCTGTCGATTGCCCGGGTATTAAATCCCGGCTTGTCCAATAACCAAACCGCAGGTCCGTGCACCACATCGGAGTAACAGCATGCTCGATTATTTTGCCGGGTTGAATCCGGTTCTCCAGGCGCTTCTTGCCGGGCTTTTCACCTGGGGCTTGACCGCTCTCGGTGCTGCGGGCGTTTTTTTCTCGCGGGAGCCGGACCGTCGGAGACTTGACGGCATGCTCGGGTTTGCAGCCGGTGTTATGCTTTCTGCCAGTTTCTGGTCGCTCCTGTTGCCCGCAATCGAACTCTCCGGCTCGACCGGCCTTGCGGCCAGCATTCCGGCAGCGGTCGGGTTCCTCGCCGGCGGCGTGTTCCTGCGCGGTCTCGATGCTCTGCTCCCGCATATCCACCCGGGATACCCTCTGCCGGAGGCGGAAGGGCCGAGATCGTCTCTTCGCAGGACAACGCTTCTCGTGATCGCCATCACGATGCACAACATCCCGGAAGGGTTTGCGGTCGGGGTAGCGTTTGGCGCTGTCGCTGCCGGCCTCTCCCATGAGGCCCTGGGGGCGGCGATTGCTCTTACAATCGGCATCGGTCTGCAAAACTTCCCGGAAGGCTTTGCCGTATCGGCCCCGCTCGCCGGGGAAGGCTACTCCCGGACCCGGAGTTTCATGTATGGCCAACTTTCCGCGATTGTAGAGCCGATTGCTGCCGTTTTCGGGGCGGCTCTGGTATTCGTCGTCCAGCCGCTGCTCCCGTATGCCCTTGCCTTTGCTGCCGGTGCAATGATCTTCGTCGTCGGGGAAGAAGTGATCCCCGAATCGCAGAGGCATGGAAATACGGATCTCGCCACAATGAGCCTGCTTGTCGGTTTTGTAACGATGATGATACTGGATGTCACGTTCAGCTGATCTGTGCGCGGTGTTTGCACAAGATTTCATTCCAAACCCTCGGGGTCGTGGCGGTGTGATAGATCCGGCTGGGGGGTCTTGGAGGCCGGTTTTCTCTCCCTTATGCGACACGGGCAAGGTGTTTCCGGGTATTATGTGCTCGTCCGGGATGTCGGGAACAACCGTGTGGCGTTCTCTTGAGTTTTGGGCATGACGGTAAGCGGGTTGAACGATTACATTTATGGACGGCTCCGAATCTGTATATGGTATGGTAAAGGGTTCGATGGAGAGAATCGGTGCGACATTTCGAGAGATAAACCGCCATTTTGAGGAGAGTTACCGGGAAACATTTGAGATCCCGATGGACGCCCTGCACGAACGAAAAAGCGGGTCGATGCGGATCGCGAACTTCCAGTTCAACTGGGTATTCGGGGAGGCTGACGGTTATGAATACATGGAGTTCTATCGTTTCCATCATTTCGGAGACGAACATGCCAGAATATGGGAAGACGGCGCCATCGAACCCCTCGATACCCTTGAAACTATGTATGCCTATGATCCAAAGGTCCCCGGAGATAGGGAACGAAAGAAGGAGGAATCGGCGCGCAGGTATGAGAATCTGCTCAAGGAACTCTCGAAGATCGGGCTTCTGGAGGAGATGCCCTGTCGTGCTGTCATAAATTCCTATCTGGTCTTACGAAAGGATGGAGAGTAATACCAGCACTCGGCTCCCTCTCCGGAAAAGATACGGGCTGGCAGGAAACCTCACCTGGATGACCGACCGTCTGGCTCCATGTCTCCGTCTACCCCTACCTGCTCAGCATGAATTGGAGGTTGCCCCAGAGGCCGCCCCGCCATTCCTTATATCAGAGCAGATAGAGTGGCCTGACGTAAATGTGGGTGAGATGGACTCATCAGCGGTGATGGAACTTGCTTTCCTGATATGGCGTAGACACCGCAGACGGGACAGATAGTCCGTTGGACTGGCTCCGAAGAGCGGTTGGCCGGCCGCTGTGCCGTGTTCTGGCTCTTATCCCCGGAGTTTCCGGGGGACCGACACCGGTGTTCTCGCCGTGTTCCCCGGCACGGGTGCCCTTTCTCTTCTCCGACTGGTGCCAGCAGCCTCCTCTGCCGCATCCAGCACAAAGGTATTTCAGGTATGACAACAAATTAAGTGAGGTAAACGGGGCGCGGAAGCGCAACCGATGTATCTTCCGTATCGGTTCAAGCCTAGGGCATGTTCTGGGCGAGGGTTGCCAAGCCAGGTCAAAGGCGCAAGGTTGAGGGCCTTGTCTCGAAGGAGTTCGAGCGTTCAAATCGCTCCCCTCGCACTCATTTTCCCCGCATTTCTGCAGAGCCGCTGGCTTCGGATCTTCAAGGCCGAAAAAGAGACGGACACGCCGTGTTCGGTCCGGAAAAGTCTATGCCAGCGCCTCGTGACGCTGCCGGCATCGTGCCTGAAACTGTTCCCACTCGTCGGGGTGCTCCTCCGCCCACTCCAGGATCGCGTCAATGACCCGATCCCTTGATCGCGCATCTCCCCGGTAATTAACCAGAATGCAATCAACCACCGCTTCAACTTGATTTTCTGAATATTGACCTTTTTCTGCCATACCACATACCTCGTACTACGTTCCGAGCGCTCAGCACCGGGTGAAGGGCTGACCCTATATAGTCCTGATCCTCGACCGGTGACGGGCTGTCAAAGAGGTATTGCACTCCGCCTGGATCAAGCCGTACCGGGGGTACGGGGATCGCGGCCGCAGAGGTTTATCACGATCCTGGCAGAATGGATACAGGAACGATCATGAAACTCGGCGTGCTCTTCTCCGGCGGGAAAGATTCCCTCTACGCCTGCTGGAAGGCGATGCAAAAAGAGGAGGTTGTCTGCCTGATCACGGTCCACTCCAGGAACCCGGAAAGTTACATGTTCCACACCCCGAACGTCGGCCTCACCGCGCTCCAGGCCGACGCGGCGGGTCTCCCCCTCGTGGAGGTGGAGACGGCAGGAGAGAAGGAAGCGGAACTCCTGGACCTCGCGCGTGCTCTCCTCCGGGCCCGGGAGGAGTTCGGGATCGAGGGGGTCGTTACCGGGGCGATCCTCTCGGCCTACCAGGCGACACGGGTCCAGCGGGTCTGCCATGAACTGGATCTCTGGTGCTTCAATCCGCTCTGGAATGTGGACCAGGAAGCCTATATGGAGGAACTTATCGGTGCCGGGTTTCGGGTCGTCATCGCAGGTGTCTTTGCCTTCCCCTTCGACGCATCGTGGCTCGGAAGGGAGATCGACCACCGCACCCTCGACGACCTCCGCACGATCGTCCGGAAGTACCGGATCGCCCTCACTGGCGAAGGAGGGGAATTTGAGACCTTTGTCACCGACGCCCCGTTTTTCTCCCAGCGGATAGTGATCGAAGAGGCATCGCGCGTTTATCGGAACTACAACGGCATCCTCCGGATCGAGCGGGCAGGGTTGGTGGCGAAATGATCCTGGTCGTCGACCTCTGTTACCGGGCCGGCTCGCTCTCCCGGGACGAGTTTGTCGGGCCGGTTGAACGGTTTCTCCGGGAGACCGGAACCCCGTTCACCACCTGCCACTATACCGCCGTCGGTACACCGGAGATCGAGGCTGCGGATGCGGTGGTCCTCTGCGGAACGGCACTGAAGGACACCGGATTTGCCGGGCACCTTGCGATGTTCCGGTGGCTTCTCGCGTTCGAGCGCCCGGTGCTCGGCATATCCTCCGGGATGCGGGTTCTCGCGGCGGTCTTCGGCGGCGGCACCGAACCGTGCTGTGAGATCGGCATGACCGGCATCCGGGTGCTCGCGCCCGATCCGCTCTTTGCCGGGAGGGAGACCTTCCCGGCGTACGAACTGCACGAATACGCTGTCCGGACCCCGGATCGGTTCGTACCCCTTGCTGCCTCCGACCAGTGCGTTCAGGCGATCCGGCACCGTTCCCTGCCCCTCTACGGCCTTCTCTTTCATCCGGACGTCCGGAACGAATGGGTCATCGAGCGATTTCTCCGGCTGGCGGAGACTTATCAGTAACACTTATCTTTTGACCCCGGGTAAAAGGGATAGAGATGCGCCGGGGAATGAAGTCAAAATCATTCAGTACCCGGACCCTGCCGGCAGGGGTGTGATGGTGGTGCCCGATCCGTTCAGGCTGCTCGTTATCACCGGAAGCCCGGACGACGCCTACAGGGCCGAGCAGGCGCTCCGGGGCGGCGGGATACCGACAGAAACGGCCCATTACCGACAGTTTGACGAAGCCCTCGACGTTCTCCAGCAAGAATCGTTCGACCTTATCCTGCTTGACCCCGGTCGGAAGCCGGATATTGTGGAGGAGGTGAACGATAAAGCCCCCGGTATTCCGGTTATTCTTCTCATCTCGCGTGGCGATCTGGATGTGGTGGTCGGTGCACTCTGGCACGGTGCGGACGATTACCTGGTTCGCGCGGACTTCACTCCCGGACGCCTGGTCTGCGCCGTTCGATACGCCGTCATGGCGAGGAATCTGGAGGTGGCCCTCGGCAACGCGGATCGCCTGTGGCGCGGGATCGGCAGGAGTCTCCATGAAGGGGTTCTGGTCGTCGAACGGGGGGGCACCGTCATCTTTGCCAGTGCCCGGATGACGGAGATCCTCGGCTGCGCTCCGGGTTCGATGCAGGGACTCTCCTTCCTCTCTTTCGTAGATCCGGGCGACGTTCCGCGGGCAAAGGCGCTGATCGACCGGGACGAGGGCGGGAGGATAGACGTCGAGTTTCGACTCCGGCGTTCCGACGGAACGGTGATCGACGCCAGGCTCGCCGCCTCTCCGGTCGTCGGCGGGAGCGCCGGGTACCCGGGTGTGGCCGTCGCTGTCATGGACATCACCGAGCAAAAACTCGCCGAGGCGAGGGCACGGGGCAGGAACGCCCAACTCTCAGTCATCAACCAGGTCGTCAGAGCCGCCACATCGTCTGCGGATCTGGATGAAATGCTGGCGGTCATCCTCAAAATGACTCTGGACTTTCTCGATTTTGAAGGAGGAGGCATATACCTGATCGGCCCCGGTCGGTTCAGGGCTGAGCGGGTCGCTGAAGTGGGGCTTTCGAAAGGGTTTTTGTTTCGACGGATCGTCGACATGGACGCCCCGCCTTACGACACAGTTCTCGGACGGGGTGTGGCGTACTTTGTGGAGGATTATCCGCGCTGTTATCCGCAGGACGCCGAAACCGGAATCCTGGCATTTGCCAGCATCCCCATTGTTGCCGGGGGACGGGTCATCGGCGCCGTCAACCTGGTCAGCAGGAACGCTCATGTCTTTTCCCCCGACGAGCGGGAGTTGCTCACCTCCATCGGTCGTGGAGTCGGAAGCGCCGTTGAGCGGATGCGGCTCCACGAGCAGGCGAATTTCTACCTCGATCTCATGACGCACGACATCAACAATGCAAACACCGCCGCCCTGGGTTACTTTACCCTTCTTGCGGAGACGCTTTCCGGGCCGGAGAAGGATCTTGCCGGGAAACTCGCGGTCGCCGTCAGACAGAGCGCCGAGATCATCGGAAACGTCTCGGCGATCCGCCGGATCGCGGAAGAAATCCCGATGTCCAGGCCGACGGCCCTCGATCCCGTCGTCGAAGGTGTTATAAATCTCTTTCCCGACGTCGATATCTGCTACGTGCCGCAGAACCGATGGGTCGCCGTCGACGATCTCCTGCCGGCAGTCTTCATAAATCTTGTCGGAAACGCCATCAAGTTCGGCGGTCCCGGCGTCTCGATCCGGATCACCACCAGGGAGGAGGAGGGGGCCGTTGTGGTCTCGGTTGAGGATACCGGCCCGGGGATCCCGGATGTTGAGAAGCCCCGGGTCTTTGAAAAATTCAGGAAGAGCGGTACAAAGAGCGGCAAAGGGCTCGGCCTCTATATCGTCCGCACGCTGATCGAGCGTTATGGAGGTCGGGTGTGGGTGGAGGACCGGGCGTCCGGGCATCCCGCATGCGGCGCTGTCTTCCGGTTCACGCTCCCGGCATGCCCGCCCATCACCGGCCGTAACGGTTGATCGTGTTGATCAGGGCCGAAAATCCTTCGAGCTCCTTCTCAAGCACTTCCGTTCGGGTCATGCCCATACTCATCTCTGCGTCGGCCGTCAGCATCTCGGGACCGCGCACCACCTCCCGGTCGACGCCGTCGGCGGAGAGGATTTCCCGGGCCTCAGCGTCGTGGACGAACGCCCGGCCGGGGATGATCACGACCTCTTCAAGTCTTTTGAGGTTCACCCCGGCGAGGTCGTCGGCAGTGATGAGGCAGGCGATCTCTTTTCTGACCTTGACGACCCTTGAGGTGGCGCCGCGGATCGAGAGGACGCGCTGGATGAAGGGTGCTGCGACGCTCCCGGTGACCACCGTCGCGCGCTTCCGGACCCGGGGGAGTTTCTTGAGCAGATCGGGTTCATGAAGGATTGCAAAGGGCGAACCGATCGAGGGGTCCCAGAGGGGAGTACCGCTGATCTTCATCGAGAACTGTTCGTTTAAGTTGGTGACGATGTCGCGGAACTCATCGACGGTGTGGACCCGCTGCCCCTCGATCAGCGGCGCGTTGCCGAGGATGAGGCCCTGGTCCGTCCTGTTTGCAAACCGCATCAGGATCAGCCCTTTTGCGCCCCGCTCCTCCAGCCACGCGCAGGTTTGTTCCAGGGGTTCGCCATCGTTGACGCCGGGAATAACGACCGCGGCAGCATAGACATCGATTGCACCGCAAAGTCGGTCGAGGGCCGCGAGTGAGGCTTCCGGCGTCGGGTCGTGCATCCACTGCCGCCGGAGGTTCGGGTCGGCGGCAAAAACGGTGTAAGAGATTTCAGCGAGACCGTTCTCAATGAGGAAGTCGGCGATCTCCGGGTCGTCAAACCCCTTGCCGCTGGTATAGCCGATGTGGATCGGCGCCTCCATGCTGCCGAGTAACTCGACAATATCGCGAAACGCCGGGTAGCAGCTCGGGTCCCCGCCACCGCTGATGGTGATCCGCTCGATGTCGTCGCCCATTATCTGGAGGTTTGCGAGCGTCTCGTCGGCGACGGTGCGGAGGTCCTTGAACCCTTCGTACCCTTCCCGCACGCCCCGGGTACAGTAGTCGCAGCCTTTCTGGAAAGGGAGGCAGTACTTGCAGCCGAACGACGTCGTCCCCTGGACGTGTTTGAAGTAACAGTACGAGCAAAACCCCCGGCAGTCGAGGCCGGGCCGGCCCCCGAGATCGACGTTGAGATGCGACATCCTGCTGGTACTTCTGTGCTCCTCGGTTATGAAGATTGCAGACCCATCCCCGGCCTTTGTCTCGCGGCCCCGGTTCGCCGGCCAATCGGGCATCCCTGTTGTGTTTTTTTTGGTGAAGGCAACTGTCGGGGGCGGGCGGCGACACCTTTATGGGTTGGCGGAGCGAGGAAGCCCTGGTATGCGGACAAGCCACCGGCTGCTGCTCCGGCTTTATCACGACCCCGGCTATGATTTCTCCCGTGTCGAAGTCGAGTACGTCGACCGGGGAGCACCGGGTGACCGCTCGAGGGTGCAGGGCGACAGGATCATTGCGCTCGACGCGCAGTACCTGGAGGTGGACGCCGGGACCTACGTCGCCTGTATCCCCTATCACCGGGTCCGGCGGGTCCTCTACAAAGGAGGGACGGCCTGGGAACACTCCGGGAGGGAGCGTGGCGAGCAGCAGGAGTGTGAGCACCGGTAGGTGTGAGTTACGGGGTCTGATATAAGGAACCGGCGCCATCTTTTTTACCGCAGACGACCCACAACATAAGGTGTGCCCCAGTGGCTTAGCTGGCAGAGCGGCTGACTTGTAATCAGCAGGTCCCGAGTTCAAACCTCGGCTGGGGCTTGAAAAAGTCAAGTTCTTAATCCTTTCCTGAAATGAAGGCCGTAACATCAATACCTACTGTGTGGGTCTAAATAAAGAAAATACGGCCGCGCGCGTCCAGGAAACAGCATGATGTCGCGTTGGTTGCTTGCGCATTACCTCTCTTTCTCATCGGAGTACTTCTGGAGGAGGGGGAGGGGGCAAGCTTCGCTTCACCCTATAACATAAGAAGCCTAGTAATAAGCGTTGATGCCTGAAGGCATTCAAGAATTATCCCGGACACGATACGAAACAGGATGTAAACTATCGATAGATCTAACCATCTCATTCCACCCCAAAGAGAACCACAACTTCCTTCTGATAACGAAGTCATCCCAGAAGTGTCTAACGCTGAAGATTCATATCGTTCAGAGTATTTTGACACATCCTCGGGAGGAATTGAGCAATTTTTGGTGTCAAATTGCTGACACGGCTTCCCTCCGGGTATCGCCACGCGGGGGAGGGGCCGGGAGGGGGAAACCCCCTCCCGGCTGAGGTGTTTTGGGACGACCTCAACCTTCCGAAAAAATACAAATTCGATGTACCTTGGGACACACCTGTCAAAGCATATCGTCTCGCGAGGGGAGAGGAGGGGCATCGTCGACCACTGTCGGCAGGGTGCATTTTATTTGACAAAGACACTGGTGCCTTCTGCAGTTACTGGGTTGACGACATATCCGAGCGGGTGAATCTCTGGCACCTACCATTCCCCTTCGAGACAGGGACGCACTCTACGGTTTGTCATCGGCTTGATCCCGAATGGGTCGATCAAAAGACGGGCAAGCCATATGTCTCCTCCGTCAACGAACCCACCTGCGCCTACTGCCATAACTGGTTGCTTCCCGGTGATCTTCGTTCCCGACCGGCGGTTCGCACGGTCGATGCATCATACTACAACATCGCACCCCGGCAAGCATACTGCTCCCCCGAGTGTAGGTATAAGGCTCAACTTGAGCGCCAAAAACGGCGGTATCATTGTAACAAGGCAAATCGCGGGAAAGTTACCTTCGGAGAATGGCTTGACAAGGGCTGCCCCCTCATCCCCAAGATCCGGGCCGCCGAAATGGATAACCCCTCCTCCCCTTCGCCCATCAACGCCCTGATCCGTTTATCCACCAGTGTTCGATCGGTCTCGCCATCCTCATCTCTCCTCTGAATACGATTATCGTCCTCGGGTACCCCAAATAGGTTTCTCTCGGTCACGTCTCCCCCCGTTCTTCACCGCCATCCTCTCCCGGGCCTCGAGAACGCGGGGTAGTTGACATCTTTTATCGTCTCTTTTGGAGCTTAAGGAAGTAGCGTTCTTCTCCGTCCGTACATGAAGCCGGAGACCCCTGGATGAGAAGCCGACCCGCACATTTCGTCAGTCTGGAGGGCCGCCTCTGGCTATATCGGGACCCTTGAGGCGACGATCCACTGCCTCCGGGAGAATCCCTACCTGCCGTACCCTGACAGTGATATGGCATTAACGTTATATCACCTCCCGGAAGAGATTACCTCAACTGTCACTCAACCGGAGGAATCACCACGAAGATCAAGGTCGCCCGCTGTTTTGCAGAAGAAAGTGCCGATACGCCGGTGGTCCTGGAGATCGCGGTAGACCAGGAGATCGTCCTTTCCGCCGATGAGATCCTCTCGTTTGCCTCCGTTCACGGTGACTTTATCTGTGTCTCCGACCGCATCTCCCACCGGTTCGAGGTCACTCTCTCTCCGGAGAGCCGTCTTGAGGTCCTCAAGGACGCGCTCCTTCAGGTCGTCCACCTTGAACGTGATAGTTGCGGGAACGGGGGGCTCAACCCCTACGAGGTCGAGGACCTCATCGACGCGCTCGAGAAAGCCCGGCAGACGGTGCTGGATGGAGACGACACATCCTGATCCCCGCTCCGGTGCCGGCCTCCCGGTTCGTTCACCTTTTTGCGGAGGACTGCGAACCTGTAGATGATCGGAGTGGCAGAAGAGGAGAGAGGAGTGTCTGGGTCCGGCGGGCTTGCCGTCAATACCATCCATACCATGGACTGCCTGGAGGGCATGCAGCGCCTCCCGGCAGGTTCCATCGATGTTATCGTCACATCGCCGCCCTACAACATCGGGAAGGAGTACAATTCCTACAACGACCGAAAGCCCCGGGAAGATTACCTGAACTGGATCGGCGCGGTCGCGGCCGGGGTCGCCCGGGTCCTCGCCGACGACGGCTCGCTCTTCCTCAACATCGGCGGAAAACCCCGGGACCCCTGGATACCCTTCGACGTCATCCAGCAGTTCCGTCCTCATTTTGCGTTGCAGAACGTCATCCACTGGGTCAAGTCGATTGCCATCGAGAAGGAGGATGTCGGAGAGTATGAAAATATCGCCGGCGATATCGCCGTTGGACACTACCAGCCGGTGAACAGCTCCCGCTATCTGAGTCAGTGCCACGAGCACATCTTTCACTTCACAAAGATGGGTGATGTGGCTCTCGACAAACTGGGCATCGGTGTGCCTTACCAGGACAAGAGCAACATCGGGCGGTGGAAAGCAGCGGAACGCGACCTCCGCGACCGGGGAAACACCTGGTTCATCCCCTACCGGACCATCCGCTCTTCCCGGTCGCACCCTACCAGTTTCCCGGTGAAACTCCCGGAGATGTGCATCCAGCTCCACGGATGCCGACCCGGGACGCTTGTCCTGGACCCGTTCATGGGCATCGGGAGCACGGCGCTTGCGGCACTCGCTCTCGGTGTGGATTACATCGGGTTTGAGATCGACCCGATCTACCGGGAGATCGCAGAGGCCCGGATCGCTGAAGCCCGCCTGCGGGAACAGCAGGAGTGATACAGATCTTTTTCTGGGGTCGTGGGAAATCGAGCCCCTGCCGGCATCCTCGTCACGCTCACGGCGGCGTCGGTAATCCTGGCCGGGTGTGAGTTACTCTTCCTAAGTTCCACTGATATTCATCAAAAATTTCGTCATGACCGAGCCTATTATATAATACGGATGGTATGTTGTCCCGGCCAGAGGAGAACAAGATGGATATCAAATATGTATCAACGATATGTCCCTACTGCGGCACCGGATGCGGGTTCAACCTCGTTGTCCGGGACGGCATGGTTTTTGACGTGACGCATTGGCAGCGCGCACCTGTCAACGGGGGCAAACTCTGTCAGAGAGGGCGTTACGCCCATGAATTCATCAACAGTCCTGACCGGCTGACGACCCCGCTCATCAAGA
>ENA-UOOI01000977-UOOI01000977.1-fermentation-metagenome-genome-assembly--contig:-NODE-977-length-32727-cov-9.071376_pt1 | contig 32727 bp, 29 predicted proteins | sample MGYA00245779_ERZ724027 | MGnify/ENA primary metagenome ERZ724027 (study PRJEB28704, sample SAMN03018318) | fermentation metagenome | biome: anthropogenic terrestrial biome; feature: soil; material...
GACCGCAAGGACCGCATGAGCATGGCGAGCGGGCTGGAAGTGCGCGTGCCCTACGCGGACCACCGGATCGTGGAATATGTGTTCAACGCGCCGTGGAACTACAAATGCCCGGACGGGGTCGTCAAGGGCCTTCTGCGGGACGCGGCGAAGCCGTGGCTGCCCGAGGATGTGCGGATGCGCAAAAAGAGCCCGTACCCCAAGACGCACAATCCGGCGTACGAGCGCATTCTGCGCCGCAGGCTCGAGCAGGTGCTGAAAGGCGAAGAGGAACCCCTTCTGATTTTGGCCGATTCCGACGCGGTCGGGCAACTGATTTCCGAAAAGTCCGATTACGGCAAACCCTGGTTCGGGCAGCTGATGGCCGGCCCGCAGATGATGGCCTATCTGCTGCAGATCAACTACTGGCTGAAAAAATACGAAATCGAAATCGAGCTGTAAAACGCAGGTGACCCGCCGGCTGATGCCGGCGGGTCACCTGCGTTATGTTTTCAGACATCCCCGCGTTCAGGCGGCCACCGCAGCCACGACGGCGCCTTTCGAATCGAATGTATAGGCGACGCCCGAGACGGTCCGGGTCGCCGAAACCACATACTGGCCGTTCTCATAATAATACCGTTTCCCGTCCAACGTGACAAAGCCGTTGGTCGGATAGCTGAGCTGCGGCAGCTTGAACCATTTCTGCCACCGCTTGTATTTTCCGCCGAACACCTTTTCATACTTCACGTTCTGTCCGGTGCAGCGATTGTCCACTTCCATGTTGCCGCCGACATACACGCCCACATGTCCGGGACCGTAGAGGATCAGACCCTGAACGCGGGGCAGCGTGGACGCCTTGGAAAGATTGAGGCTTCCCTTCTGCTTTGCGGAGGAAAGCATGGCGGTGGAACTGCCGGCCACGGCGATCCGCCCCGGCTGCGGATCACCGCTGTCCCCCCACCACCAGAGGTAGGATTTGATCAGGCCGGAGCAGTCGGTGCGGCGCGCGCCGTTATAATACTGACCGTAAGCGCCGTACTGGTACTTCCACCCCTCCCGGTAGGCTTTCAGCGCGTGCTCCGAAAGTCCCACGCCGGTTTTCGCCGCCGCGGCCGATGCCGGAGCGGTCTGAAACGCCAAAATCCCCCAAACGCAAAAAAACGCCAAAACTGCCGATGCCAAAATCATTCCACGCCTGCGCGCCATTAAAGTCCTCCTGTTCCGAGTCTGTGACGATTCTTTTACAACTATTACAAATTAGTAACATAATATCACAGATTCGTAACCAGGACAACCCCCGGCAGAAAAGAAAGGGAAACTTTGTATGGGATGCAGGAATACGCTGGCAATTTTCAGTGATCTTTCACAGTTTTATAGGACCGTACTCCGGGCCGCCGGTTTGTCCGCAAAACCTTCCGGATCAAGCAGCATCGCCACGATCTCCTCGGTGCGCATCCCGCGGGAGCCCTTGACCAGCACGACGTCACCCGTCTGCAAAACCGTTTTCAGGATGCCGCAGGCCTGCGCGTTGTCCTTGCAGACGTGACAGTCCAGTGCCGGGCAGACCTCCAGCGCCCCCTCCGCAATCTGCCCGGCGCGTTCGCCGACCGTAACCAGAAGGTCGATCCCGGAACGGGCCGCAAACGCGCCCACCTCCCGGTGTCCCCGCCCGGAATACGCCCCGAGCTCGAGCATGTCGGCCAAAACGGCGACCCGCCTGCCGCCGCCCAGGGACGAAAGGACGCCGAGGCTGCTTTTTGCGGAATCCGGGCTGGAATTGTAGCTGTCGTCAATCACGGTGATCCCGTTCGCCCGCCGGATCTGCTGGCGCATCGCGGGCGCGCGGTACTGCGCGAGGGCCTGCGCCGCATGGGGCAGCGGCACGCCGAGCCGCTGCGCGACGGCAAGGCCGGCGAGCGCGTTGAGGACGTGATGGCGGCCGATCGCGGGGATCCGGACCTCCCCCTGGGCGCCGCCCGGCGCGGCATAATGGAACCAGGTCGAATCCCCGACGGTTTCGACGCGCTCGGCACGGAACGCGCAGTCCGGGGACGTTCCGAACAAAACGGTTTCGAACGGGACCGTTCCCGCAACCGAGCGGAGCAGATCGTCGTCCCCGTTTAAAAACAGGACGGAACCTTCGTGGAACCGGTCGGTGATATGCAGCTTTTCCCGCAGGATGTTCTCCCGGCTGCCGAGCTGCTCGATGTGGGACACGCCGATATTCGTCATCACCGCCATATCAGGAGCGGCGACGGCGGCGATGCGGCTCATCTCGCCGAACTCGCTCATGCCCATTTCGACGACGGCCGCGCCGAAGTCCTCCGAAAGGCGGAACATCGTCAGCGGGACGCCGATCTGGCTGTTGTTGTTGCCGAGCGTCTTCATCACGGTCATCCCGGCGGAAAGGGCGAGCGCGATCATCTCCTTGGTCGAAGTCTTGCCGACGCTTCCCGTGACGCCGACGACCGGGAGTCTGAACTGCGCGCGGTACGCGGCGGCGATCCCCTGCAGCGCCTGCCGCGTGTCCCCGACCGCGATCCAGGCGCGCGGGCCGTCCGCCTCTTCGTGCTCCTGCGTCAGCACGGCCGCGGCCCCCGACCGGAACGCCGAAAGAATAAAATTGTGCGCGTCCACCCGCCCGCCCCTGATCGGCACGAAAAGCGCGCCGGGGGAAACCTCCCGGCTGTCCGTCGTGACCGACGTCACCGCGTCCTGCGGGTCCCCGCACAGGATCCGGCCGCCGCAGGCCGCGGCCAGCTCAGAAACTTTCAGGTTCATGTCTCTCTCCCCTTCACAGTTTTCCGTTCAGAACGTCCGCGATCACCTCGCGCTCGTCCAGGTGGTACTTGACCCCCCTGATCTCCTGGTAATCCTCGTGCCCCTTGCCGGCCAGCACGACGATGTCCCCGTCCCTCGCGTTTTCGATGCAGTACTTGATCGCCTGCCTGCGGTCCGGGATCACGACGTATTTCCCGTTCGTTTTGTCGATGCCCGTGCGGATGTCCGCGATGATGTCCATGACGTCCTCATAGCGGGAATTGTCGGCTGTGAGAACGGACAGGTCGGCGAGCCGCCCGCTGACCTCTCCCATCTCGAACCGGCGTTCGCGGTCGCGGTTGCCCCCCGCGCCGAACAGGCAGATCAGGCGGCGCGGATGATAGTCCCGCAGCGTTTCAAGGATGTTCCGCATCGAAAGCGCGTTGTGCGCATAGTCGATCAGAAGCGTGTAGCGGCCCGGCACCGGCACGGGCTCCACGCGGCCGCGGACCCTTACGGTTTCGAGCCCGTCGCGGATATTCTGTTCCGTCACCGGAAAATGCAGGCATACCGCGACCGCCGCGAGCGCGTTGTAGACGCTGAACCGCCCCGGGATGCCGACCTCCACCCCGCAGTTCAATCTGCCGGAAAGGTCAAACTTCACGCCGAGGAAACCGGGGCGGGAAACGAGCTCCTCGTTTGCGGCGGCAAGCTGCGCCCGTTTGGAAAAGCCGTACGTTTCGAGCGCGCAGGTGTGCCCTTCGACGATGCCCTTCCAATTCGGGTCGTCGAGGTTGACGACGCCTGTCCGGCAGGTCCGGAACAGCATCCGCTTGCACGCCATGTATTCCGCCAGATCCTTGTGTTCACTGCCGCCGATATGGTCCGGCGAAAAATTCGTGAACACCCCGTAGTCGAACAGGATGCCTGCGACGCGGCGGTCCCGCAGGCCGATCGACGAGGCCTCCATCACGGCGGCCTTGCAGCCCGCGTCCGCCATGCGGCGCAGGTACGACTGGATGTCGAACGATTCCGGGGTCGTGTTGTCGGTTTTGATCAGCTCGCCGCCGATCACCGCGCCGATGGTGCCGATGACGCCGGTCCTGATTCCGGCCGCCTCCAGGATCGAGCGGATCATGAACGAGGTCGTCGTCTTCCCCTTCGTCCCCGTGATGCCGACGACGGTCATCTCCCGCGCCGGGTGGCCGAACCACGCCGCGGAGATCACCGCCATCGCGTACCGGGTGTCCCCGACCAGCACGACGCGGGCTCCGGCCGCCTCCACGGGCCGCTGCGCGACGATCGCGGCCGCTCCCGCGCGGGCGGCCGCCCCCGCGAATTCATGGCTGTCCACCGACGAACCCTTCAGACAGATGAACAGGCTGCCCGGCCTTACCTTCCGGGAATCGTAGACAAGATCTTTTATTTCAATATCCGTTCCCTCGGAACAGGTGTATTCCAAATCCTCAAGCAACTGCGACAAAAGCATGAAAACGCCTCCGCTGTCATATAAATTTGAAAGAAACGGCCGGGATTTCCTCCATCATACCGTACCGGCGCCGGGGTGTCAACCGGCGCGGCGGCCGCCGGTTTTCGAATGACACTTTGCGCCGTCCGTATCATCCGGAGGACTTCTCCGGTATTAGTATGAATAAATTATTCCAGAAAATGTTATGCACAAAGGAAAAAAACGTCTTTCATTCAATCCTGTAAAATGGGAATCATAATCCCGTTACACTTTCTTGATTTTGTCAAAATTTTATACTGTGCCATCAAACTGTATAGTTACAATCCGGTCGAAAAATGCTACTCTGGAATCGGATGAATCAGATTCGTCGGTCGCGACGATTGAGGAAAGGAAGCAGATGTTTATGGATACTGTGAGCGAAAGGCTGGAATCCTTCGGGCTGAAAAAGGTGCTCCATTACCTGGACAGCAATCCGCAGGAAAACGTCCCGAAACTGCTGGGCTGGCTGAGGAAGCTGGATCGGGACAATTTTTATAAGAACACATACGATATGGTGGACGGCTTCATGCAGGACCCGGACAACAACTGGAACCGTCTGATTTCCAGCCTTTACACCGACATCGACGACGGCGTGCGGAGAAAACTGTTCGAGAATTTTCTGGTCAACTCCGCGATTCTCGGCAGCCGGAAGAAAAACCGGCTGGTCGAAAAATATGACTGCAACATCCCGTGGGCCATCCTGATGGACCCGACCTCCGCCTGCAACCTGCACTGCACCGGCTGCTGGGCGGCGGAGTACGGCAACAGGCTGAACCTGGACTTTGAGACGCTGGACGACATCGTCCGCCAGGGCAAGGAACTCGGCACCTATATGTATATTTTCTCCGGCGGGGAACCGCTCGTCCGGAAGGACGACATCATCCGCCTGTGCGAAAAGCACGACGACTGCGTGTTCCTCGCCTTTACAAACGGGACGCTGATCGACGACCGTTTCGCCGACGAGATGCTGCGGGTCAAGAATTTCGTCCCGGCCATCAGCATCGAGGGCTACGAAAAGGAAACGGATTTCCGCCGCGGCGCGGGCACCTATCAGGCCGTCGTAAAGGCGATGGGGATCTTAAAGGAGAAAAAGCTCCCGTTCGGCGCCTCGCTGTGCTACACGAGCAAGAACGCCGAGACGATCGGCAGCGACGAATACTTCGACCACCTGATCGACCTCGGGTGCAAATTCGCGTGGATGTTCACCTATATGCCGGTCGGCGTGGACGCGGTGCCCGAGCTGATGGCAACGGCCGAGCAGCGCAAATTCATGTACGACCAGATCCGCAAATTCCGCGAGACCAAGCCGATCTTCACGCTGGACTTCTGGAACGACGGCGAATATGTGAACGGCTGCATCGCCGGCGGCCGCCAGTACCTCCACATCAACGCGAACGGGGACATCGAGCCCTGCGCGTTCATCCATTACGCGGATTCCAACATCAAGAAAAAGACGCTGCTGGAAGCCTACCGCTCCCCGATGTTCATGCAGTACCGCCGGAACCAGCCGTTCAACCGCAACCAGCTCCGCCCCTGCCCGCTGCTCGACAATCCGGGCCGGCTCGCCCAGATGGTGAAGAAAGCCGGGGCCGTTTCGACGGACCTCGAGCATCCGGAGGACGTGGACAGTCTGACCCAGAAATGCGTGCCGGCGGCCAAGAACTGGGCCGTTGTGGCCAAGGACATCTGGGACGAAAGCCCCGGGCGCGCGCGCGCCGACTGGAAAGCGGAAAAGGAAGCGGCCGAAAAAGCGGCGATCGAACAGAACGCCAAGAAAAAAGCCGAGAAGAAAAAAGTGAAGATTTCCTGAAAAAGGTTTCCCAGCCTTTCAATCGTACAGCCCCTTTCCTCTCGTTTTGAGGGAAGGGGCTGTTCTTTTGGGCAAAACAGCACCCCCGGCCGAAGCCGGGGGTGTCAGGCAAGATTCCGGAATTTCGCCTTCCGGTCAGAGGGCCGGAAACCGGCGGTCAGCAGTTCTGGTCGGCAACGGACAGGACGCTCAGGACGGCGTTGGTAATGGTAACGCCCGCCGAAGCGACAAGAGTTCCGGTGCCAAGCTGCACGGAGTAGGTGTAGGTGCCCGGCGCGACGTTGTTGTCCACGAACTGGAAGCTGAAGGCCTCCGCTCCGATGATGGAGACGGCTTCGCTGAACGTGAAGGTCGGGCCGACATTGGTCGAGCCGCCGATGCAGGACGAACGGACAATCTGGAAATTCAGGGTGAGCGCCAGCGCAAGCGGAATGTTGATGATGCCCGTAAAGGAAATCAGATTATTGGCAGTACCGAGGCAGCAGGTGTTGACGGTGGTCGACACGATGTTGATCGGATCGCTGAGGCTGGTGGAAATGATCGGAAGCGGTCCCGCGCCGCCGGCGGAGGAGCTCAGAAGCACCTGCGGCGTGGAGACGACCTTATCCGGCAGCAGGACGCCGCCGTCCGGACCGTGGCCGTCATCCGAACCGCCGCCGCAGCAGGGATTGCCCGCCCCGCCGCAGCAGGGATTGCCCGCCGCGCCGCAGCACGGGCCGCCTGGCTTGGAGCAATCGGGCGCCGCCGTATAATTTGCCGTCCATGTTCCGTGAAGAACCGGCTTTAAATTCTTAAAAGCCTCCGGGCTGAAAGAATTGTAACCCATATATAAAATCCTCCTGAACAAATTTTTGAAGAGTTTTCTTCACTTCATGTTATGCGAAGTATGACAGGAGGGTACATGATTTGCGCGGACCGCAAAGGTGACGGGCGGCGTCGGTTTCGTCTCCGCCGCCTATCGGAGGGAAGAAACCCACTTGACCCGCAGGATCAGGAGGACGGAGATCACCGCCGCCGCATAATTGGAAAACAGGTTGCCCCAGAACACCGAATAGAACTGAAGCGTCCGCTCGGTGAACAGAATGAACACAAAGCGCAGCAGCCAGATGCGCAGAACGCCGAGAAACAGCGGGACCGTCGTTTTCCCCAGGCCGATAAACGCCCCCTGCGCCACCATGCAGACCCCGAACCCGACGACGGAATAGGTGTAAATGTGCAGCGCGCGGTTCGCGATTTCCAGCACGTCGGCCCGCTGGGTGAACAGCACGGTCAAATGAGGGGAAAGCGGCACGACGACCGCGATGATCAGCAGGGCCGTCACGGCGCTCGCCACACATCCGACAAAGCAGGAACGCTTGGCGCTGTCCGGCTGCCCCGCCCCGATGTTGATGCTGACCATCGTCGTCACGGCGGACCCGAACGCGGCCGGCAGGATGAAGCACACGGCCGAAATATTGTTTGCGATCCCCTGCCCGTTGAGCACGACCGCGCCGTACTTCTGCGTCTCGTGATTGATCAGAAAAAAGCCGAGGTTCAGCATCAGACTGGCCAGGACGGCCGGGATCCCGATCCGGACGAGCTGGGAAATCAGCGCGCGGCTGAACCGGAATCCGCGCAGCGACAGCCTGTCCTCCCCCGGATGGACGAAAAGCTCGTAGAACATCCAGATGCAGACAAGCACGTTCGCGCAGAGCGTGGAGAGGATGCAGCCGACGACGGCAAGCCGCAGCCAGACGATGAAAACCACGTTGAACAGCAGCTTGAGGGCCAGCAAAATCAGCATCCTCAGAAAAGTGGCCTCCGGCTTGCCGGTCGCATCCTTGATCGCGTTATAGATGTTTTCAAGGAACGAAAACGGAAGCACGAACGCATACAGGCTGATATAGAGGAAAACGTTCCGCGAAATTTCAGGATCGACGTTCGCCGCGATCGGGAACGCGATCAGCGCCGAAAGCGGCGCGACGCAGAGTCCCACGACCGACGAAAACACGAATACCTGCGTGGAGATATGCCGGACCTCTTCGAGATCCCCCCTGCCGTTCGCCTGTCCGACGACGGCCATCGCCGCCACCCCGAGGCCCTGGGACAGCGCGATCATCATATTGACGACCGGTTCGCAGTAAGTGACGGCGCTCGCCACCAGCGTGCCGGCAACATTGTTGATGAACAGGCCGTCCGACAGCGGCATCAGCGCCTGAATCACGCCGAGCATCAGCGTCGGCGCCGCCAGCAGCAGCAGGGTCTGCACAAGGTTCCCGTGAAGGATCATTTCCCGGCGCTGTTCGGTCCTCTGATGCAAAAATTCCAGTTTCAATCAAAACCCGCCTTCAAAACTTTCTGTCCTTTTCGTGACAGCATCCCCGATCCGATCTGAAAAAGCAAAGGCGCGGGCGGCGCGCCGCCGCCCGAACCGTTTTCGTTGCTCTCCGTTTTTCCCGTGTCACCGGGCCGGCGCTCCCGCACAGGAAAGCCGGATCCCCAGCAAATCATACGAAACGACAAACGTGACGATGCCGGACGCATACGGCGCGATCTCATAAAGCTGGTAATAGACCGCCGCCCCGTCCGGGGTAAGAAAATAGTTTTCCGGGTTGAAATACCGCAGGATCCGCTGCCTGTAATCCTCAAAATAAACGCCCGGGTTCTGCCTCATGTTTTCTTCCGCCTGCCGCAGGATCTGGGAAACGATCAGGCGCCGGTAGTTCTGGCCGGGCGCGAAGAAATGCGAAAGCAAAAAGCGCCGCCCGCTCCCGAGGCTGAACGTGTCCGAAGCCCTGACGGTGGTTCCGTGCGCTCCGCCCGTGAATTCGTAGCGGTCGTGAAAGGAACTCAGGAGGCAGTCCCGGTTCAGCGTCACCTCGTACTCCAGCACGGCTTCGAACGGCCGGAACGGATAGCCGTGCTCCCGGGCGTTCCGGTACTCACGAACCGCCTGCCGGTACAGGGTCCCGGCGACATACCGGCTGAAATCGGCCACCTGCGACCGCAGGCGCGCGTTGATCCGCGCCTGCGCCTGACGGTTCAGCGGCAGGCCGATCTCCGGGTACCGGGCGGACAATGTCTGCACGACAGTCCCCCGGTACGGAAACTCCCGGCTGCTTTCCCGAAACAAAATCTTTGCGCTGTCGTTAGGTGTGTTCATGTTCGATCCCTCCCGGTTCCATTCTATGAGGCTTTCCGGCAATTCAGAAAGCCGTTTTCCGGGAAGGAAAACATTTTTCGCCCGGCCGGGGGGATTTACAGGCCGTTGACGACGTTGTCCGGCCTTTCCCCCGCCGCGGCCTTTTTCAGATTCTTCCAGATGTTGCGGTGCATCCGGCGGAACACGCCGTCCGTCGTCCCGCCGATATGCGGGGAAAACACCACCCGGTACCGGCACGCTTCGCTCAGATTCAGAAGCGGATTGTCCGGCGTCACCGGCTCCGGCGACAGCGTGTCCAGGCCGGCTCCCGCGATCGCGCCGGTTTCCAGCGCCCGCGCAAGGGCTTTCTGGTCGGCGATCTCCCCTCTCGCCGTATTGATGAAAAGGGCCGTCGGTTTCATCCGCTCGAAAAATTCACGGTCCGCAAAATTTGTGGTTTCCGGCGTCGCGGGCAGATGCAGGCTGACGATGTCGCACGCGGCCAGCAGCTCTCCGATCGGAAGATAGCCCGCCCCGATCCGGCGTTCCTCCTCCCCGGCCAGCCGATGCCGGCTGTAATAGCTGATTTTCGGACCGAACGCCGAAAGGCGTTCCGCCGTCGCCCGGCCGATGTTGCCGAAGCCCACGATCCCGACATGGCAGGCGCTCAGCTCCGGAATGCCGTCCATGATAAAACGGTTCTTCGCCTGCCCCTGCCGGCCGGACCGGACCAGGCTGTCGCCTTCGAGGAGGCGCCTGAGCAGAGCCAGCATCAGCAGGATCGCCTGTTCCGCCACGGCCCCGCTGTTGAGCGAGGCGTTGTTGCAGACATATACCCCCGCCTCGCGCGCCGCCCGCGTATCGATCGCGTTGTAGCCGACCCCTTCCGAATGGATCACCCTGAGGTTCGGCATCGCTTCGATCAGGCGACGGCTCACGGGGCTGACCGCGTCCACGACGATAAAGTCCGCATCCCTTCCCGCCCGCAGCGCCTGCCCGTCCGTATAGACGCTGTCGAGGTAGACCAGCTTCCAGTCTTGAGGAATTTCGGAAAAATCCGCATATTTCTCCACCCGCTCCCGGCGGGTCAGCAGCAATACCTTTTTCATGCCTTCGTTTCTCCTTTCCGATCGGGGACCGGGGAGCACGGGAAATCTCCGGCCGGGTGCGCGTCCCGGCTTGATTTCCGCAAAACGGTCCTTTTCCGCCGGGACGCGGTATGTTATAATGGACGCAACAGCAATACGGGAGAGACAGCAAATGGAAACCGTCAGCCTCAGAAACATCAGGCTCTTCGAACTCACGGATCAAACGGACGGACGCGTCTGTTACGGCCTGGACCAGGAATGGTACCGCTCCGAGTGGCAGCGCCGCGCCGGATGCGGTCCCACGACCGTGGCGACCATTCTTTCCTATCTCGGCAGATCCCGCGGGATCCCGGGCCTCGGCGGCGCGCTGACCCGCGCGGATGGTCTTGCGCTGATGGAAAAAACGTGGCGGTTCGTCACGCCGACCGACGACGGGATCCCCTCCGCCGGGCTTCTGTGCCGGGGCGTGAGGTCCTGCGCGCGGGCCCTGCGCCTCCCGCTGACGGCCGAACCGCTCGACATTCCCGGAACCCGCGGCGGGAGCGGGCGTCCCCCTTTCCCGCGGCTTTTGTCCTTTCTCCGTTCCGCTCTGGAGGAAGACTCTCCCCCGGCGTTTTTGAATCTTCACAGCGGGGAGGAAGAGCGCCTCGCCCCCTGGCACTGGGTCACCGTCGCGGCCCTTTCGGACGAGGAGGACGGCAGCTCCGCCTTTCTCGACCTTCTGGACGAGGGGGAGATCAAAAGGATCGACCTCGCGAAGTGGTTCCGCACGACCCGGCTGGGCGGCGGGTTCGTCCGTTTTCATCTGTCCGGACGCACGGGGTTAGATCTATGATAGCCGATGCGGGGCCGTTTGGCAAGGGGGTTGCTCCGTCCGGCGGCCGTCCCTCCGCCTGAAACGGGCACAGATAAGGAGACTGCTGATGATTCTGGCAAAAAATCTGTATTTTTCCTACACGGGATCTGCGCCGTACGTCCTGAACGGCGTGAATCTGACCATCAACGACGGGGAATACGTTTCCGTGGTCGGGGAAAACGGCTGCGGCAAAAGCACGCTGATGCGCCTGATCCTGAAATTCCTCAAGCCGACCGCCGGCAGCGTCGTCTGCCGGGCCCGGCGGACCGGGTATGTCCCGCAGAAGAGCGATTTTCCCAATTCCGGCTTTCCGATCACGGTCCGCGAGATGCTGAACTCCTACCGCAGGCTCTTAAAGCTGAAGGGCAGGGGCATCCCCGAAAAAAGCCTCGAGCGGGTCGGCATGTCCGGATTCTCCGGCGCCCTGATGGGAACGCTGTCCGGCGGCCAGACCCAGAAGGTCCTGATCGCCCGGGCCCTGATCGGGGACCCGGACCTGCTGATCCTGGACGAGCCGTCCACCGGCGTGGACGTCGGCAGCCAGAGGGACATCTACGATTTCCTCAAAAAAATCAACCGGGAAAACGGCATCACGATCGTTTCGGTGGAGCACAACCTGACCGCCGCCGTTGCGAACTCCACCCTGATTTATCATCTGGCGGACGGAAGGGGGCATCTCTGCTCCCCCCGGCAATACGCGGACGAGTATCTCAGGAAAAACAGGATCGTCTGACTCCCGGCGGGGAGGGCAGCAGCAGGGCCCGCCGCACTCCACGGAGCGGCGGGCCCTTGTTGTCTGCAAACTTGCAAACCGAAAGTCAGGAACGTTTCGGAATTTTTTTCCGGATGCTCTCCAGCCGGTTCAGCGCCTCGTAAAGCGTGTCGTCCTTTTTGGCGAAATGGAACCGGATCAGATGGTTGACCGGCTCCCTGAAAAAGCTGGAGCCGGGGACGGCCCCCACGCCCACGTCCCGCGCGAGGACCTCGCAGAATTCGAGGTCGCTTTCGAACCCGAATTCCGAAATATCCATCAGAACATAGTAGGCGCCCTCCGGGCGGGTGTGGACGAGCCCGATGTCGTCGAGCCCTTTCAGGAACAGGTCGCGCTTCTTCGTATAGGTCTGCAACAGGCCCCGGTAATAGTCGTCGCCGAGCCGCAGTCCCGCGATCGCGGCCTCCTGAAGCGGCGCGGCGGCGCCGACCGTCAGAAAATCGTGCACTTTTTTCGCCACGTCGATCACGGGCGCCGGCGCGATGATATAGCCAAGGCGCCAGCCGGTGATGGAATAGGTCTTGGAGAGCGAGCTGCAGGAAAGCGTGCGCTCGAACATGCCCGGCAGGGACGCAAAATAAACGTGCTTGTGCGGCTTGTAGACGATATGCTCGTAAACTTCGTCCGTAATCACATAGGCGTCGTATTTTTGCGCCAGGTCCGCGATGATTTTTAATTCGCCGCAGGTAAAGACCCGGCCGGTCGGATTGGAGGGATTGCAGAGGATCAGCGCTTTCGGGCGCTGCCTGAACGCCGCCTCCAGTTCCTCCGCTTTAAAATGGAACTCCGGAGGATACAGCGGGACATAGATCGGGTCGGCGCCCGACAGGATGGCGTCCGCGCCGTAGTTTTCATAAAACGGCGAAAACACGATCACCTTGTCGCCGGGGTTGGCTACGGTCATCATCGCGGCCATCATCGCCTCGGTGCTTCCGCAGGTCACGACGATCTCGCGGTCCGGGTCGATGCTGCGCCCCATCAGCCGGGACTGCTTCTTCGCCAAAGCCTCCCGGAAATTTTGGGCGCCCCATGTGATGGAATACTGATGGGGGCCGGCGTCGGCAATCTCCGCGAGCCGGTCACGGATTTCTTTCGGGGGGTCAAAATCCGGAAAGCCCTGCGACAGGTTCACCGCGCCGTATTTGAGCGATACCCGCGTCATCCGGCGGATCACGGAATCGGTGAACCCGGCCGTCCTTTTCGATAATTGCTGCATGGCAATCTGCTCCTGTTCGATGATGATTCAGATTATTTTTTGCCCCACGCCGCGATGTAGGAGCCCTTGAACGTGGTCGCAAAAACCTTTTTGACCTCGTCCGTCTGGTAGGCCTTCACGATTTTTTGGTAGACCGGATTGTCCTTGTCCTGCGTCCTGGCCGCGATCAGATTGATATAGCTGTCGCCCGTATAAAAGCTGACGTCGTCCTGAAAGATCGCGTCTTTCCCCGGATTCAGGCCGTTGTCCAGCGCGTAGTTGCAGTTGATGACCGCCGCGGCCACGTCGGGCAGCAGGCTGTACACGTTCGCCGCGTCCACTTCCTCCAGCTTCAGGTTCAGGCGGTTTTCCGTGATGTCCTTGACCTCCGGGCTGTCTCCGGCGGCCGGGTTGACCTTGATCAGCCCGGCGGCCTGCAGGACCTTCAGCGCGCGGCCCTCGTTGGTCGCGTCGTTCGGAACGGCAATCTTGTCGCCCGCCTTGACCTCGCCGACCTTCTTGATCTTTTTCGAATAGATGTTCATGGCGGAGATGAAGGTGTCCCCGACGGAGGTGAGTTTGTAGTTCTTCTCCTTGACCTCCTTATTGAGGAACGCATGGTGCTGAAAGGCGTTCAGGTCGACCTGCCCGTCGTTAAGGGCCTGGTTGGGGGTCGAATAGTCGGTGAACGTGACCAGCTTGATATCGACGCCCTCCTTGGCCATCGACGCGATCACCGGGTCCCACATCTCGTTCGCCTCCCCGACCACGCCGACTTTGACGGAAACCCTCTGGGAAGCGGCGCCGGCGGAATTTCCCGAGCCGGACGCGGTTTTTCCGCCGCCGCACGCGGCGAGGGAAAGCGCAAGCGCAAGCGTCAGGGCGAGCGCAAATGCCTTTTTGATTTTCATGACGAATTCCTCCCTGTAAAATGATTTCGATTAAAGGGACAGCGCGAGGCGGTAATTCTCCTTCATCACGCCGCAGGATGCGTCGAACTGCTTCTGCTCCTCTTTGCTGAGGCGCAGCTCCACGATTTCCTCCACGCCGCCGCGTCCGAGCACGGCGGGGACGCTCGCGTAAACGTCTTTCTGCCCGTACTCGCCGTTCAGCAGGACGGAAACCGGCAGGACCCGCTTTTCATCGCCGAAAATGGCCCGGATGACCTCCGCGATCGCGGTGCCGATCCCGAACTCGGTGGAGCCTTTTCCGCCGAGGATATGCCATCCGCCGGCCTTCCCCTCCGCCGCGACGGCCGGCAGATCGAGTTTGCCGTATTTCTCCGGCTTTTCCGCGATCAGCTCCCGGATCGGCTTTCCGGCGACCGTCACGGCGGACCACGGAACCATCTGGCTCTCCCCGTGTTCCCCGAGCGCATAGGCGTGGATCGACTTCTGGTCGATATGGAGCGCGTCCGCCAAAGCCCGGCGCAGCCGCGCGGAATCCAGCGTGGTGCTGGTGGAAAGGACCTTTCCCGCGGGATAGTCCAGCTTGTTCTGCACATAGTGCGCAACCACGTCCGCCGGGTTTGAGATGCTCAGAATGATCCCGCCGAAGCCGGACTTCCGGATGTTGGCCAAAATGTCTTTGAGGATCCCGACCGTCTGCCGAAGGGTGTCCATCCGCGTCTGTCCCTTGCTCATGTCGGGCAGGGGGCCGGCCGCGATGATCAGCAGATCCGCGTCCGCCGCGTCCTCATAGCCGCCCGCGCGGATCATGGTCCGCCGCGGCAGATAAACGGTGGAATCGTAAAGATCCAGCGCCTGCGCTTCGGCCTTCTTCCGGTCGACGTCGATATAAACGATCTCTTCCGCCAGGCTTTGGGAGGCGATCGCATAGCCCGCATGGGAACCGACATGCCCCGCCCCGATTATAACGATCTTTCTTTTTTCAATGGACATTTGATCCTCTTCTTTCCGAATGGATTGATTTCCGTCAACACAAAGGCCGGCGGACAAGGACCCCGTCTCCCCCTTTCCGCACGTCCCTTCAATGGGTGGCTTTCCGGACGATCCAGTTGCCGATCGCCTGCACGACGCCGACGATCAGGACGATGACGATCACGGAAGCGTAAGTGGCGTCGACCTGGTTCCGCTGATACCCGAAGCGGATGGCAAAATCGCCGAGGCCGCCCGCGCCGACGGCTCCCGCCATCGCCGTCAGGCCGACCAGGCTGATGGCGGTGATCGTCGTGACCCGCGCGATCGGCGCGACGCTTTCTTTGAGATAAACGCGGAAAATGATCCCGAACGGCCCGGACCCCATGGACTGGGCCGCCTCGATCAGCCCCGGATTCACCTCGGCCAGCGCGGATTCGATCTGCCGCGCGAAGAACGGGACCGTTCCGAAAACCAGCGGGACAATGGCCCCCTGCACGCCGATCGCCGTGCCCATAATCGCCCTGGTCAGCGGGAACAGGCAGGCCAGCAGGATGATGAACGGAATGGAACGGAAAAAATTGATGACTTTGTCCAGCACCTGGTAGATCCCCGCGTTCTGAAGGATCGCGCCCTTTTTCGTCACCGTGATCACGACGCCGAGAACGGAGCCGAGGACAAAAGCGATGGCGCCGGCCCACCCCGTCATCACGAGCGTTTCGACGATGCTCTCAAAGAACACCGGCAGTTTTTCCATCACGTTGGGAAGAAGCGTTCGCAGAAGATCTTGCATCTAAAATCACCTCCACTCCGACGCCTTTGTCCCTGAGATAATCCAGAGCGCCCTCGATTCCTTCCGGCTTGCCGCTGACGATGGCCACCAAGCCGCCGAGAGGGGCCGAGCCGATCAGCTCGATATTCCCGAAGATGATATTGGCGTCGATGCCGAAGCGTCTCGATACGGCCGATACCAGAGCCTCCGAGACGCTGCGCTCCAGATATTTCAGCTTGACGATGCACTCCCCCGGCTTGATGTTTGCGATGGAGGCGTGCCCGTCGATCAGGGCGTTGATCTTGGAGAGGTTCGACGTCGTATTGACGAAAGCCTGCGTGATCTTTTGCTTCGGCCGCGCAAAGACGGAAAAGACGTCCCCCTGTTCCACCACGGCCCCCTGTTCCATGACGGCGACCTTGTCGCAGATTTCCTTGATGACCTGCATCTCGTGCGTCACGACGACGATCGTGATGCCGAGCTGGGTGTTCAGTTTTTTCAGCAGCTTTAAAATGGACAGCGTCGTCTGGGGATCGAGCGCGCTCGTCGCCTCGTCGCAGAGCAGGATGCTCGGGTTGCAGGCGAGCGCCCTCGCGATCGCCACGCGCTGTTTCTGCCCGCCGCTCAGCTGCGAGGGATAAGCATTTTCCTTGTCCGAGAGATCGACGAGCCTCAAAAGCTCCCGCACCCGCTTGGCGATCTCCTCTTTCGTCCGTCCGCCGTGTTTTAAGGGATAGGCGATGTTCCCGAAGACGGTCCGCGAAGCGAACAGATTGAACTGCTGGAAAATCATTCCGATTTTTTTCCGCGTCTTCCGAAGCTCCTTCGGGGACAGGGCGGTCAGGTCGACCCCGTCGATCAGCACTTTTCCGGAAGTCGGCCGTTCCAGCAGATTGATGCACCGCACCAGGGTCGACTTGCCGGCCCCGGAAAAGCCGATGATTCCGAAAATCTCACCCTGTCCGACGGTCAGGGTGACATCCCTGACCGCATGGACCGTCTGGTCCGGAAGATCAAAAGTTTTTGTAACGCCTTCAAGCGCAATCATTTCGTACCCCCCTGGATCGCTGCGTCGAAAGCCTTCTGTCAGGCCCTGAAAAAGCATAAAAAATGGAAGCGCACCGTGCCGCGGCTTCCCCGGAGGGATCCGCATCCCCCGCTACCTGAAAACGGAAAAGCACTCGATGCGGAGCCCCGCGGGCTGCGTCAAACATCCGCACATCCGTTTTTGTTCCATCGCAATCGGCGACATCGAAGTTTTTTCTTTTCGCGCACAAATATATATTATTAATATATGTTTAATATAAGGTATAGAATACCATATTTCCAGCTCCCTGTCAATCGTTCTTCCCCGATTTCCGGCGACGGAGCGGGAAAACCGGCCTCACCGCCGTTCCGGAAGGGCGACCCCGACATGGTTGATGTTGATGATGCGCAGCAGGTTGTTGAGGCGCATGATCAGCCCGATCGAAAAGCCCCAGGAGGGATAGATCCGCGTTTTGAAGCAGATCGGGTAGGTTTCGATCACCTGAAGCGGCAGGCCCCATTTCCGGAGCTCCCCTGTGTTCCGGACCCCCCATTTCATTTCGGCCCGCCGGATTCCGCATTTCCGGACCATCCTGCTCGCCAGGCGGATCCCGGACGGCGCGATGGTGTCGAAGACGATTTCCGCCCCCGGAAAACGCCCGCAGATCATGGAGAAAAAGCGGCGCACCTTTTCCTCCTCAAAATACATCAGCACGCCGCCGACCAGAAACAGGATGCCGTCCCGCGGCGTTTCGATATCGTTCAAAAAGCTCCGGTCGAACATCGACTTCGGGATGCAGTTCGCTTCCCGGTTTTCCGGAAGCAGCTCGCCGCGCAGGCGGATCACCGGCGGAATATCCAGGTCGTACCATTTGATTTTCCCGTTGTTCACCCGGTTGAAGGTCGTGTCGAGCCCCGCGCCGATATTCACGATGGTCGCGCGCGGATGCTGCTGGATGAAATCGCGGATGATGAAATCGAATTCGCGCGCGCGGATGGCGAGGGTCAGAATCTGAAACCGCCGGATCTGGGACCGGAACCTGGTAAAATCGTAATCGAGCCGGCCGACCAGTTCGGCGGCCATGCGGTCTTTCAGGACCGTGTCCTTCATCTTGGATTCTTCCGCGCGTCCCCATAACGGAAGCAGAAGCGTTTCGTTGACGCTCCCCAGGTCGACTTTTATTTTTTCACCGCTTACCATTGCACTCACCTTATCATAAGAATGACGGAACCGGCGTTTTGCGGGCACGGCGCCGGATTCCTTTTCAAACCGCCGGCAAAACGGGGAAAGGCCGGGCGGCAATTCACCGTCCGGCCTTTCCCGGGAAGCAAAGCGATTCCACGGCTAAGAAAGGTTTCGACAGCAAACCGGCCCTTTTCCCGCAGCAAAACAGCGCGGACAGCCGCAACACGCCGCCGCGATGGATTTCAATGTGCCAAGACGATCCGCCATCAACCGTTTCCTCCTCTTCTCTTATACATAGTATATATATATGTTTTCTTTTGTTTCATGTTACAACTTTTTCCCCGGATTGTCAAGAGGGACCGGTCCAAAAAGGAAATTTTTTTCCGCCGGGCCGGGACGGAAGAAAAAAAAGATCAAAAAATCCCATTCCGCGTCGATCGCGGAATGGGATTCGGGACGGGCCGCGGCGGGGCGCTCCGGCACAGAAAAGCCGGCGGGCGGGCAAACGGCTACAAAGGCTTCGCGCCCATCCGGCGAAAGCGGTCGTAACGCTTCTGAAGCAGAAGATCCCGGTCCAGGGCCATTTTGTCCGGAAGGGCCCGGCACAGCGCCGATTTCAGGGCCCGGTACACCTGGTCGAAATCGCCGGGCTCCGGGAAAACGCGCTCGATCACTTTGAGCCGGAGCAGGTCGCCGGCCGTTATTTTGAGAAACCGCGCCGCTTCCTTCGCCTTCGAACCGTCTTTCCAGAGGATGCTGGCGCATCCTTCCGGGGAAATGACCGAATAGCACGCGTTCTCCAGCATCCAGACCTCGTCCGCCACGGCGAGCGCGAGCGCGCCCCCGCTTCCGCCTTCGCCGACAAAAATGGAAATGACCGGGGTCCTGAGGGTCATCATCCCCATCAGATTCTCGGCGATCGCCTGGCCTTCGCCCCGTTCCTCGGCGGAGATGCCGCAGAACGCGCCGGCCGTATCCACAAAGCAGACGACGGGCCTGCCGAACTTTTCCGCCAGCTTCATCTGCCGCAGCGCCTTCCGGTACCCTTCCGGATGGGCGGAGCCGAAATTACGGCGCACCCGTTCCTTTGTGCCGCACCCCTTTTCGTTGGCGACGACGGTGACCGGAATGTCCCCGAGGCGCGCGATCCCCGCAACCACGGCTCCGTCGTCCCCGAAGCGGCGGTCGCCGTGCATTTCCATAAAATCGGTGAAAATATTCCGGATGTAGGAAAGCCCCGACGGCCTTCCCTTCGCCCGCGCCGCGACGAGGCGATCATAGGCTTCCATGCTCATAGGTTCCTCCGGTGCATCGACAGCAGTTTTGCGAGGGAATCCCTCTGGCTCTTTCGCGGGACGATCTCATCGACGAATCCTTTTTCCAGCAGGAATTCGGCGCGCTGGAAATTCGGCGGAAGTTTCTGCCGCATGGTCTGCTCGATCACGCGCGGACCGGCAAAGCCGATCAGCGCGCCGGGCTCCGCGAGGATGATATCCGCCTCCATGGCGAAGCTGGCCGTCACCCCGCCCGTCGTGGGATCCGTCAGGACGGCGACGTAAAGGTTTCCCGCGTCGCAGTGGCGTTTGACCGCCGCGCTGGTCTTTGCCATCTGCATCAGCGAAAGGATCCCCTCCTGCATGCGCGCGCCGCCCGAAACCGTAAAACCGACGACGGGGAGGGAATGTCGCGCGGCGTACTCGAAGATCCGCGTCACTTTTTCGCCGACCACGGTCCCCATGCTTCCCATCATGAAATACGGCTCCATGACGAACAGGCAGCACGGGGAGCCCCCGATCCGGGCGGTGCCGCACACCACGGCCTCGTTCTCCCCGCTCGCCAGCTTTGCATGCCAGAGCTTTTTCTTATAGTTCGGAAAACCGATCAGGTCCGAGGAGGTCATCTGCGCGTCCCGCTCCGCAAACGTATCCGGATCCGCGACCAGGCCGATGCGCTGCCGCGCGTTCATGCGGAAATGGTGGCCGCATTTCGGGCAGACGCGCGCGTTTTCGCTCAGATCGCCCGTCAGCAGGATGGCCCTGCATTCCGGGCAGGAAATGCACATTTGGTCCGGGATGTCCGGCATGGAATTCTTGGACCGGGCGTCGTACCACTCGAGAGGATTTCCGGGCTTTTTGAACAGATTCTTCGTCAGCATGTTTCCTTGGATTCCTCCAGCTTCTCCATCAGGTCGGTGTGGTAGGTCCCGGCACGGAACGCGGGGTGGGCGAGGATCTTCCGGTGCATGTCGATGTTCGTGTCCACCCCGTTGATGACGAGCTCGCAGAGGGCGGCCTGCATTTTCCGGATCGCCTCTTCCCGCGTCTGGGCGTGCACGACGAGTTTTCCGATCAGGGAATCGTAGAACGGCGGGACGACATAATCCTGGAACAGAGCGGTGTCGAAGCGCACCCACGGCCCGCCGGGAATATGCAGCAGGCTGATCCTTCCGCTGCTCGGACGGAAATGGAGCGCCGGATTTTCCGCGTTGATGCGGCATTCCAGCGCGCTGCCGGAAACGGAGACGTCCTTCTGCCCAAAGCTGAGCGGAAGCCCCGCGGCGATGCGGATCTGCCATTTGACAAGGTCAATCCCCGTCGTCATCTCCGTCACGGCGTGTTCCACCTGAAGGCGCGTGTTCATTTCCATAAAATAAAAATTCCGGTCGTCGTCCACCAGGAATTCGACGGTCCCCGCGTTCACATACCCGGCCGTCTTTGCGGCCAGAACGGCGCAGCGCGCCATCTTTTCCCTGGCGGCGGGATCCAGGGCGGGGGCCGGGCTTTCCTCCAGCAGCTTCTGATGCTTGCGCTGGACGGAGCACTCGCGCTCGCCGAGGACGACGGTGTGCCCCTGCCCGTCGCAGAGGATCTGCATCTCGATGTGTTTGGCCGGGTAGAGGTACTTTTCGAGATAGACCGCCTTATCCCCGAAAGCGAGGCGCGCTTCGGCGGACGCGACGCCGAACTCGTCCGCAAATTCCTCTTTCGTTTTGACAAGCCGGATCCCGCAGCCGCCGCCGCCGCTTCTCGCCTTGATCAAGAGCGGAAAGCCGATCTTTTCGGCCTGCTCCCGGGCCTTTTCCACATCCTCCACCATTTCGCTTCCGGGGATCACCGGCACCCCCGCCGCCCGCATGGCGCGGCGCGCCATGTCCTTGTCGCCCATCTTCGCGATGACTTCGGCGGGCGGGCCGATGAATACGATCTTGCATTCCCTGCAGAGCTCGGCAAATTTGGCGTTTTCGGACAGAAGGCCGTACCCGGGATGGATCGCGCCCGCGCCCGTCGCTTCGGCGGCCGAAATGATCGCGGCGATGTTCAGGTAGCTGTCCTTCAGCTGCGCGGGGCCGATGCACACGCTTTCGTCGGCCAGGCTGACGGCCAGAGAATCCCGGTCCGCCTCGGAAAACACGGCGACGGTGGAAATGCCCATTTCCTTGCAGGCGCGGATGATCCGCACCGCGATTTCGCCGCGGTTCGCAATCAGGATCTTTGAAAACAAGGCCTTCACCCCTTATCGTTCGAAACCAGCGCGAACGAAAGCTCCGCGCTGACCGCCGTCTTTCCGTTCACGCTTCCCCGGCCTTTCGCAAAATAAAAGGGGGGACGGCTTTTGACAAGGCTGCATTCCATGACGAGGGTGTCCCCCGGAAGGACCTTGTTTTTGAACCGCACCCTGTCCAGGCCGGCAAACAGCGGGAGCTTTCCCTTCACCTGTTCGGAGAGCAGCATGCAGCACGTCTGCGCCAGCATTTCGCACTGCACGACGCCCGGAACGATCGGCATGCCCGGAAAATGCCCCCGCAGGAACCATTCGTCCCCTTTGACGGTATATTTGCCCACCGCAAGGTTTTCCTCCCTGAGCTCCGCTTCGTCCAGCAGCAGCATCGGTTCGCGGTGGGGCAGAATCTGTTTGAGTTCGTCTCTGTTCATGCACATCGCCGTTTCTCCGCGCAGAAATGTCCCGGGCCCGCCGTTCCCCTGCGCGGGAGGGCCGGCCGGCGCGTTCAGCGCAGTTTGAAAAGCGTCTGTCCGTATTCCACGACCGCGCCGTTTTCCGCACAGATCTCCGCGATCTCCCCGTCCTGGTCGGAATTGATCTCGTTGAGCAGCTTCATCGCCTCGATCACGCAGAGGATGTCGCCTTTCTTTACGGCGCTTCCGACTTTGACATAGGGCTCGCTTTCCGGCGTGGGGGATGCGTAGAACACGCCCACCATCGGGCATTTGATCTCTCGGTACCGGGGCGCGTCCCGGGGTTGGGGGGGCGCGCCGTTTTCCTGGAGCGCCGCCGGGATTCCCCCGGCGGCCGCGTCCGGCTCCGAACCGTTCGCCGCGGGCCCGGTCCGCCGCTTTCTCAGTCTGATCCTCAAATCCTGATCCGAAACCTCAAGATCGGTCAGTCCGGATTCTTCCATAATCTGTGCAAGGGAGCGGATTTTCTCGATGTCCATCTATTCTGCTTCCTTCCTTTCCCTTTTACCGCTGCTCCGCCTTTCCGAAAACCAGGCAGGCATTGTGGCCCCCGAAGCCGAGATTGGTCGAAAGCGCAAAATTGATCTCCGCCTTCCGCGCCTTGTTCGGGACGTAATCGAGGTCGCATTCGGGGTCCGGTTCGCGGTAACCGATGGTCGGCGGCACAACGCCCGTTCTCAGGGCGAGAATGCACGCGATGGCCTCGGCCGCGCCGGTCGCGCCCAGCATGTGGCCCGTCATGGATTTCGTCGAGCTGATCATCGCGCCGCGCGCCTGGTCCCCGAGCGCGTTTTTGAACGCCAGCGTCTCCGTCTTGTCGTTCAGGCGGGTGCTCGTGCCGTGCGCGTTGATATAAAGCCTTGCGTCCGGCGCGACGCCCGCCTCCCGGACGGCGATCCGGACCGCGTTGGCCGCGCCCGTCCCGTCCGGGCGGGGCGCCGTCATGTGATAGGCGTCGTTCGTATTGCCGTATCCGCAGATTTCGGCATAGATCTTCGCGCCCCGCGCCGCCGCGTGTTCATATTCCTCGAGGATCAGGATCGCGCCGCCTTCGCCCATCACGAATCCGCTGCGCTCCCTGTCGAACGGGATCGACGCGCGCGCGGGGTCCTCCGTTTCCGTCAGCGCCAGACAGTTCGTGAAGCCCGCCACGGCGAGCCCGTTGATCGTCGCCTCGGCGCCCCCCGCGATGACGGCGTCCGCGTCGCCGCGCTGGACCGCGCGGTACGCTTCGCCGACGGCGTGGGCCGAGGTGGCGCAGGCGGTGACGATGCACATGGACGGCCCCTGCGCGTTGAAATGGACGGCGATGTTCCCCGCCGCGATGTTGGAGATCAGCTTCGGGATGAAGAACGTGGAAACCTTTTTCGGCCCGCCCTCGTTGAGCTTCGTGCACTCCTCGATGAACGTCTTCATGCCGCCGACGCCGGAACCGACGTACACGCCGAGCCGCTCCGGTTCGACCTTCCCCGAGATCCCGCTGTCCTCCATCGCCTGGATCGCCGCGGCCATCGCGTACTGGCAGTAGAGATCCGTTTTTCGGATCATCGGTTTTTTCAGGTAGTCCTCCGGATGGAAGTCCCTGACCTCGGCCGCGAGTTTCACCTTGAAGCCGGAAGCATCGAATTTCGTGATGGGCCCGATTCCGTTTTTCCCGGAAACGAGCCCGTTCCAGAAGGCCTCCACGTCGTTGCCGACCGGCGTCACGGCGCCCATGCCCGTTACAACAACTCTTTTTTTCATAGCATCCTCCCGCGGATTCCAGTCCCGCTCATATGCAGAGCCCCCCGTCGACGCGGATCACCTCGCCCGTGATGTAGGCCGAACCCTCGTCCGCCAGAAAGGCCGCGAGGGCGGCCACGTCCTCCGGACGGCCCGCGCGCTTCATCGGGACGGCGGCCAGGACGGCCTGACGCGCCTTGTCGGTCATCTTTTGCGTCATGTCCGTATCGATGATGCCCGGGGCGATCGCGTTGCAGGTGACCCCCCTGCCGGCGAGCTCCTTCGCCACCGTTTTCGTCAGGCCGATCAGCCCGGCCTTCGCGGAGGCGTAATTCGCCTGCCCTGCGTTTCCCGTCAGGCCCGCGACGGAGCTGATGTTGACGATCCTGCCGGACCGCCGATGCAGAAAATGATGATAACAGTGCTTGATCATATTGAAAGCGCCCTTCAGGTCGACCGCGACCACGTCGTCGAAGTCCCGCTCCTTCATGGTGGCGACCAGCCCGTCGCGCGTGATGCCCGCGTCGTTGACGAGGATGTCGATCCGGCCGAACTCCGCAAGGACGGCGTCCACGAGTTTTTTCGTCTCCGCAAAATCGGAAACGTCGCAGCGGTAGGCCGTGCATTTCGCTCCGAGCGCTTCGATCCGCGAGCGGGTCTCCTGCGCGGCCCGTTCGTTGCCCGCGTAGACGACGGCGACGTCCGCGCCGTTTTCCGCCAGTTTCAGGGCGACTGCGCGCCCGATTCCGCGGGAGCCGCCCGTCACGACCGCAACCTGACCTTTCAGCATCTTGTTTCCTCCTTCAGCGCGGAGAGCGTTTTGGACAGGGACTCCGCGTCTTCCACATGATAGATCCGCGCGGCGGGAAGCGTCTTTTTCACAAGGCCGCTCAGGACCCTGCCGGGGCCCGTCTCGACGAAGACGCCGATTCCCTCCGCGGCCATGTCTTCCACAATTTTCCTCCAGAGGACCGGATGATCGACCTGCATCGCGATATTTTTCCGGATCTCCTCCGGAGCCCCGGGATAGGGCGCCGCCGTGCAGTCGGAATAGACCGGAACCGCCGGCGGAGCCACCGGGACGGATTCCAGCTCCCGCGCGAGCTCCGGAACGATCGGCGACATGAACGGCGAGTGGAACGCGCCGCTGACGGCCAGCGGAACGGCCCTTCCGCCCGCTTCGGCCACGTCCCGGCAGAGCCGCTTCAGGGCCGCTTCCTCCCCCGCGACCGCGACCTGCCCGGGGCAATTGTAGTTGACCGGATAGACGCGTTCATAGCGTCCGCAGAGTTTTCGCACCGTTTCGTCGGAGAGCTTCAGGACGGCGGCCATGCTCCCGCGCGTTTCGGCGGCGGCGCGGCTCATCGCAAGGCCGCGCCTGCAGACGAACGCAAACCCGTCCTCCGGCGAAAAGACGCCCGCAAAGGTCAGCGCCGCGATCTCTCCGAGCGAAAATCCCGCGGCGGCGGCCGGCACGATCCCGTTTTCGCGGAGCGCCTCGGCCGCGGCCAGATCGACGCTGTAAACGCAGGGCTGCGTGTTCTCCGTCCGGGAAAGGAGTTCCTTCGGGCCGGAAAAGCACTGCTCCGCGGTGCCGGGCCGGATCCGTTCGGCCAGGGCGAAAACGCCCGCCGCCGCCTTCGAGGCATCCCGGAGCGCGCGGCCCATGCCGGCGTACTGCGCGCCCTGACCGCTGAACAGGAACGCTATTCGATCCATTTAGCAGCACCGCCCAGAATCCGTTCGGCTTCGCCGAACATCTCTTCGATGATTTCTTTCGCCGTCTGTTCTTTTTTCACCAGTCCCGCGACTTCGCCGGCCAGGAAGCACCCGTTTTCCGCGTCGCCCTCGCGCGCGGCGCGCCGGAGCGCGCCGGCCCCGAATTTTTCCAGCTCCCCGGCCGAAACGTTCTCCTCCCGCTCCTTCTTTTCGAACGCGCGGGAAAACGGCGTTTTCAGCGAGCGGACCGGATCGCCGAGCCGGGTCCCCGTGACGACGGTGTCGAGCTCCTTCGCCTTGAGGATCTTCTCCTTATACACCCGGCTGACGGTGCATTCCTTCGCGACCAGGAAACGGGTGCCCACCTGGACGCCCTCGGCGCCGAGCATCAGGGCCGCCGCGACCCCCCTGCCGTCCGCGATGCCGCCGGCCGCGAGCACGGGGATCTTCACCGCGTCGCAGACCTGCGGGAGCAGCGCCATGGTGTGCAGCCTGCCGATATGGCCGCCGCTTTCCGCCCCTTCCGCGACGACGGCGCACGCCCCGCGCTTTTCAACCAGCCTGGCAAAGCCGGACGAGGCCACCACGGGAATCACGCGGATCCCCGCCTGAAGCCACGCCGGCATATATTTGCCCGGATTTCCGGCCCCCGTGGTAACGACGGGCACATGCTCCTCGATCACCGTGCGGGCGACCTCGTCGGCAAACGGGCTCATCAGCATGACGTTGACGCCGAACGGCTTCGCGGTCATCTCCCGGCATTTGCGGATCTCCGCCCGCAGCTGCTCCCCGTTGGAATTCATGCCCGCGATGATGCCGAGGCCGCCCGCATTGGAAACCGCGGAGGCGAGCGGCGCATCCGCGACCCACGCCATGCCTCCCTGAAAAATGGGATACTCAATCTGCAGCAGTTCGCAGACAGAAGTCTTGATCATAAAACGCCCTCCTTGTCGAATCGCTCAGCCCCAGCGCAGGATGCAGGCGCCCGAAGTCAGCCCGCCGCCGAACGCCACAAGCGCGAGAAGATCCCCGCTGTGAAATGTATTCTTCCGGTTCAGCTCGTCCATCAGCGTGGGGATGGCCGCCGACGATATGTTCCCGTGGGTGGAAATGTTGCAGCGGTAACGGTCGCCCGGGATGGAGAGGCGCTTCTTCGCCGCCTCGATGATCCGGAGGTTCGCCTGATGCGGCAGGACGAAGTCGACGTCCTCCTCCCGGAGTCCCGCGTCCGCGACGGCGGCCCGAAGCTGCTTCGCCATCTCGTTCACCGCGAATTTATAGACATCGTGCCCGCGCATGGTCAGCACGGAATCCGGGCGGGGCGCCCGGTTGAACGGGGAATCCCCGCTGACGTTCGGGATGAACATGATCTTTCGGTCGCCCTGCGCCGAAACGCGGATCGAAAGCAGCCCGTCCCCTTCGGCAAGGACCGCCGCGCCCGCGCCGTCGCCGAACAGGACGCAGGTGGAGCGGTCCTTCCAGTCGAGGAGCTTCGACATGTTTTCGCACGAGACGATCAGGATTTTCCTGACCCTGTTGCGCGCGAAAAAGCCCGCCGCCACATCCAGCGCGTACAGAAAGCCCGTGCAGGCCGCGTTGATGTCGAAGGCGGGACAGTGCGCGCCGAGCCGCTCCTCAAGGACGCAGGCCAGCGAAGGCGTGAAATAATCCCCGCGGATCGTCGTGCAGATGATGCCGTCCAGACCGGAGGCGTCCGTTCCGGCGTTTTCCAGCGCCGCCCGCGCCGCGGCCTCCGCAACGTCGCTGATCGTTTCGTCCGTGCAGACATACCTGCTTTTGACCCCCGTGCGGGAATAAATCCATTCGTCGGAAGTGTCGATGAAGCCCGCCAGGTCGTCGTTCGTTTTGGAGCAGGCGGGATGAGCGCTTCCGGTCCCGATGATCCTAAAATTCATTGAAACCTCCGTTGCACCGCTTTCCGGAAAAATTTTGCAGAAAATCAAGCGGCTATCTTGATATGTTTTTCAATTGTAATCGAATTTTCGGGTTTTAAAATTCTGTTTCTGAAATATCCGCCGCTCCCGGCCGGAACGGAATCAGGACCTGGCTTTGACTTTTCGAAAAAGCGGCCGTCTGAGCTCTTTTTCCCCATGGCCGGAAGAACCGGGGACCTTTTCCGGCGCGTCCGGGAAACACTCCCTGCACGCCATTTCGCGCAGCTTGTATTTCTGGATCTTTCCGCTCGCCGTGGTGGGGAACGCCTTCATGAACCTCACATATTTCGGTATTTTATGCCGGGCGAGATGGGAACCGACATAGTCGCGCACCTCGTCCTCCGTCAGGGACGAGCCCTCCTTCGGGATGATGCACGCCATGGTCTCTTCGCCGTACTCCTCGCTCGGGACGCCGATGACCTGAACGTCCCTGACGGCGGGATGCGTGTACAGAAATTCCTCGATCTCCTTCGGGTAAATGTTTTCGCCGCCGCGGATGATCATGTCCTTGATCCTGCCGGTGATCCGGTAATATCCGTTTTCGTCCACGGCCGCGAGATCTCCCGAGTGGAGCCAGCCCTCCCCGTCGATCGCCTGCCGCGTCTCCTCCGGCATCTTGTAGTAGCCCTGCATGGTGTTGTAGCCGCGCGAGCAGAATTCGCCCGAAACGTTCGCGGGCAGCGGCTTTCCCGTCTGAGGATCGACGATCTTCGCCTCCACGCCCGGCAGCAGCTTGCCGACCGTGTGGACGCGCAGTTCGAGCGGATCGTCGGTCGTTGTCATGGTGCACGCGGGGGACGCCTCCGTCTCCCCGTAGGTGATCGTGATCTCCCGCATGCCCATCTTCCCGATCACCTCGCGCATCACCTTTTCCGGGCACGGGGAGCCGGCCATGATCCCCGTGCGCAGCCTTGGAAACCGGTGGCTGCCGAATTCGGGGTGCTCCAGCATGGCGATGAACATGGTCGGGACCCCGTGCACCGCGGTGCAGCCCTCCTGTTCGAGGGCCTGCATCACGACGGTCGGGCGGAAATACTCCACCGGAACCATGGAGGTCGCATGGGTCAGGCACGCCATGATTCCGAGCACCAGCCCGAAGCAGTGGAAGAACGGCACCGGGATGCAGAGTTTGTCCTTCTCCGTAAACTTCATGCAGTCCCCGATCCCCTTGCCGTTGTTCATCACGTTGTAATGGGTCAGCATGACGCCCTTCGGAAAACCGGTCGTCCCGGACGTGTACTGCATGTTGACCACGTCCCGGGGCAAGACCGAAGCCTGCAGGCGCCGGTAGTCCGCGTCGCTGTAAGAATCACCCATGCGGGCCAGATCCCCAAACCGATAGGCGCCGGGGACCTGCCGCCGCCCGACGTAAATCACGTTTTTGAGGAAAGGAAGGCCGGGGTCCGAAAGACCGCCCGGCCTGCTCGTTTTCAGATTCGGGCAAAGATCGTTGAGGATCTCCACATAATCCGTACCCTTGAAGCCGTCTATCAGGACCAGCGCCTTGGAATCCGACTGGCTCAGCAGATATTCCAGCTCATATTTTTTGTAGTTCGTGTTCACGGTGACAAGGACGGCGCCGATCTTGGCCGTCGCAAACAGGGTGATCAGCCATTCGGGGACATTGGTCGCCCAGACCGCCACATGATCCCCTTTTCCAATGCCGATGGACAAAAAGCCTTTCGCGACCCTGTCGCATTCCTCCCGGAATTCGCGCCAGGTCCTGCGATACGGCCTGTCGATATATTTTACCGCTTCCCGGTCGGGGTGGTTTTCGGCAACCTGATCCAGCAAGTCTCCCATTGTACATTCAAGCATCTAGAAAATCCTTTCCGCAAGTTCGGCTTTGCTGCATTATTTGTATGACATAATGTAATTTTGATAATCTTGTCATGTAATTTTCATAATTACATTATATCTCAAATACTTCTGAATGGAAAGTATTTTTGGTAATTGAAACAAGATTTTGTTTATCGAACTATTTTCTTTGAACCTACAGAGCATTTTTTGTATAAATTAACATGCATATTCAAAGAATCAGTATGTCATCCTTTCGGCCGCCTGAATCCCGCCCCCGGCGCGCCGTGCGCTGAAAATCCACCCGGAACAAAAGAAAAAACGCCTCTCCAAAATCAGGGGCATTTGTCCGGCACGGCCGGCTTTGCGGTCCCGGGAAAGTTTCCGCCGCCATGCCGCCCATACCCGCCAAACGCCGGAAAGCCCGGGGTTTCCGGCGTTTTTCCGCCCGCGGGCTGGAAGGGGTTTGGAAAATCCGCGGCATTGCCATTGGTGTGGATTACGATATCATACTTCCATTCAATAGTAAACAGCATTGGTAAATTATATCGCTGACACTCGAAACGATCTGTAATAATTCTTTACATTCCAGATCGTCTGTCATGGCATTTTGTGTCTTTTCCTGTATGAAGTTGCAGCGCCCGGCACGGCGGCTGCCCCCGTTTCGCTTCCGGTCCTGCGGATTTCCGCGGCGTCTCCGCGGGGAGCGGAAGTCGACCGGTTTCTCCAAATATCGGCGCGGGCCGGATCAAAATTTCCGAACGCCGCATTGTTTATCGGCAAAGCCCTTGACAAACCGGTTTGCGGCCTCTATAATGAGTGACAAATTTCATCTTCGAAAATCCCGTGAGCAAAGGTAAGTAGCGTCCGCGGCGGTGGCCCAGAGAATCCGGCACTGGTGAGAGCCGGGTCCATACGGCGGATGCGAATGGATTTGTGAGGAGCGCAGCGAAAGGGGGACCGTGTCCCCCGAGTAGCCGTCGACGTGCCCGCACGTTACAGCGGAAGGGTATTGATGCGTTGTTGCGGCGTACCTTGTTTGAGCGGCGCAGTTTCGCAGTGTACCCTGTCGAGAGGGGAATCGAAAACGATTCCCGAATAAGGGTGGCACAACGAGTCCATCGTCCCTGTTGGGGGGACGATGGACTTTTTTTGTTCGCCGCTTGTCCGCGAAAGGAGACGTTGTCAATGCTTGATCCGCCGCTTGAGACCGCCGTCCGACTTCTGAAAGATTATTCCGTCGTACCAGTGTTCGCGCAGGCGCTGATGGACTGCCGCACGCCGGTCGGGATTTTCGCCGCGCTGAAACGGGACGGCGAAACCTGTTTTCTGCTCGAAAGCGTGGAGCGGTCCGAACGATGGGGACGATATTCGTTCATCGGCGTCCATCCGAAGGCCGGCGTCACCATCCGCGGCGGCCTTGCGGAAATCACGCGGAACGGCGAAGTCCGCAGAGAGCCCGTCGGCGACCCGGGCCGTTTTCTTTCCGGATTCCTGCGGGATTACCGCGCGCCGCGCCTTCCCGGATCTCCGCGCTTCACGGGCGGCCTCGCCGGATATTTCGGCTACGACATCCTCCGGTACCGCGAAAAGTCGCTGGGGCCTCCGCCCGCCGACGACCTCGGCATGGCGGACTGCGACCTGCACCTTTACGACGAAGTCGTCGCGTTCGACCACCTGAGCGGCAGGGTCTGCGTCGTTTTGCACCTGGACCGGGAATCGGACCCGGCGGCACAGTACCAAGCCTGCGCGCGGCGCGCGCGGGAGCTGCTGCAAAGCATCGGCCGGAGCGAACCGAAACCCGGAACAGGGCCGGTCCCGCCGCCGCCCGCCGTGCGTTCCAATTTTACGCGCTCGGAGTTCGCGGAGATGGTAAAGACCGTCAAGCGCCGCATCGTCGCGGGCGATATTTTCCAGGCGGTGCCGTCCCGGCGGTTCGAGGTGGAGAACCCGCCGGACGCGTTTTCGGTCTACCGGGCGCTGCGGGCCATGAACCCCTCGCCCTACCTGTACTATTTCCAGGCGCCGGACTACCGGATCGCGGGCGCTTCGCCGGAAACGCTCATCCGGGTGGAGGACGGCGTCGTAACGAGCAAACCGATCGCCGGCACCGCGCCCCGCGGCAGGGACGAGGCGGAGGACAAACGGCTGGAAAAGGCCCTGCTTTCCGACGAAAAGGAACGCGCCGAACACACCATGCTGGTGGACCTCGGGCGCAACGACGTGGGGCGCGTTTCCCGTTACGGCACGGTGGAGGTGCGCGACTTCATGCATGTGGAGCGGGCTTCCCGCGTGATGCACCTCGTCAGCGAAGTGCGGGGCGAACTGGCCGCGGATCAAACGCCGGCGGACGCGCTGCTTTCCGCGCTTCCGGCCGGAACGCTTTCCGGCGCGCCGAAGCTCCGCGCCATGCAGATCATCGACGAAGTGGAAAAAACGAAGCGCGGCGTGTACGGGGGGGGCCATCGGCTACCTCGGGTTCGACGGGAACCTCGACACCTGCATCGCCATCCGCACGGCCCTGTTCCGGAACGGAAAAGCCTATGTCCAGGCGGGCGCCGGCATCGTGGCCGACAGCGTGCCTGAAAAGGAGTTCCTCGAAACGCAGAACAAGGCGAGCGCCGTGCTCGACGCGATCAGGGAGGCGGAAAAACTGTGATCCTGCTGATTGACAATTACGACAGCTTTACCTACAACCTCTGCCAGCGCGTCGGGGTTTTCTGCCCGGACATCCGCGTGGTCCGGAACGACGCGGTCACGGCGGAGGAGATCGAAGCCCTCGCCCCGCGGGCGATCCTCGTTTCCCCGGGCCCGGGCTACCCGAAGGACGCCGGCGTTTCGGTCGAAGCGGTGCGGCGGTTCAGCGGAAAAATCCCCATCCTCGGCGTCTGCCTGGGGCACCAGTCCGTCGGCGAGGCGTTCGGCGGAAGAACCGTTCCGGCGGCGCGGCTGATGCACGGCAAGGCGAGCGCCATCGCGCTCGACACGGCCTGCCCGCTGTTCCGCGGCTTCCCGGAGGAGATCGCCGCGGCGCGCTACCATTCGCTGGTCCTCGACCCGGCGTCCCTGCCCTCCTGTCTGAAGGTCACCGCAAGGGACGCCGACGGCCAGATCATGGGCGTGCAGCACCGCACGGAGCCGACGTTCGGGGTCCAGTTTCACCCCGAGTCCGTCCTGACGCCGGGCGGGGACCGGATCCTTTACAATTTTTTGAAAGAGGTGTGCCATATGGAACTGAAAGCCATCGCACCGCCGATTCCGGCGAAAAAAAGAGTCGGACTCAAGCCCTGCCTCGCCGCGGTCGTCGGCGGCAGGGACCTTTCCGAGCGGGAGGCCCGCGAGGCCATGGACTGCATCATGAGCGGCGAAGCGACGGATTCGCAGATCGCCGCGTTCATCACGGCGCTCCGCATGAAGGGCGAGACGACCGACGAGATCACGGGCTTCGCGAAGGTCATGCGCGAAAAGGCGAAGCCCGTGGCGATCTCCCCGGCGGCGGTCGACATCGTCGGCACGGGCGGAGACCTCTCCAACAGCTTCAACATCTCCACGACCTCGGCGTTCGTCGCGGCGGGCGCGGGCCTGCGCGTGGCGAAGCACGGCAACCGCAGCGT
>ENA-UOOI01000978-UOOI01000978.1-fermentation-metagenome-genome-assembly--contig:-NODE-978-length-32708-cov-10.092794_pt1 | contig 32708 bp, 33 predicted proteins | sample MGYA00245779_ERZ724027 | MGnify/ENA primary metagenome ERZ724027 (study PRJEB28704, sample SAMN03018318) | fermentation metagenome | biome: anthropogenic terrestrial biome; feature: soil; material...
CTCCCCTCCAACCCCTCCCCCGGTTGCGATACCCGGTGGGAATCCGTGCACGGGTGAGCGAACAATCAGTCCAAACACTTTTAGGACACTGGAAAAGCCGGATGCAGTGAACCGTGGAGGATTCGTCATTAGGGGTGGGATATGCGACGTTCCTCCGGAACGGAGCACGAACACCGAAGGTGCGCAAGCCCGGTGGAAAGTCGTGCACGCACGGATGAGCGATCAAAGAACGTTAAGCCCGGCATGCGGGGAAAATTGGGGCCGGCCAACCCCGGACCGCCATTATGCTTCTGCTGCAGGCGCTTCGACGGGTCGCGCCTGGCCCTGCTCCGGCAGGATGAGCCAGAGCAGGATGTAGATGACAATGCCCGCGACGAATCCCGTGGCTACGGTGATTATGACCCAGATCACCCGGATGACGTTCGGGTCGATCTCAAGGTAGTCTCCTATGCCGCCGCATACGCCGGCGATCCACCGGTCGGTCGTTGAACGGGTTAACTTCTTCATGACAACTCCCAGAATGTTCTTTCTCTCGTCAATATAATAGATTTTTCCCCGGAAGCGGGAGAAATGAGCGTCGATGCCCATCGGCTCACCCGGAGGCGGAACCGACAGCGCCGCGCTTCCGGCACCCGGATCGACGGCGTGCTTTTCTTGACGGGGCGCAGGCATCGCAGCCGCCGCAGGGAGAGGCGATGCGCTCCCCGAAGTATTCAAGGAGCATCGCTCTCCGGCACCCCGTCGTGGTGCAATAGTCCACCATCCTCTGCAGTTTCGCGCGTGCGACCTCGCGCTGGAACTCGGACGGGAGGTCGCGGTCGATCAAAGAGCGGAGGCGTTTTGCATCTTCGTCGCGGTAGAAGAGGATGCAGTCGCTCGTCAGCCCGTCTCTCCCCCCCCGGCCGCTCTCCTGGTAGTAGGCTTCAAGCGTCTTCGGCATATCGTAGTGAACGACGAACCGCACGTCCGGTTTATCGATGCCCATCCCGAACGCGCTCGTCGCACAGACAACCCGGACCTTCCCGTCGATAAACAGGTCCTGCGTCCCGGCCCGGGCCGCCGCCGTCATCCCGGCATGGTAGGGGAGCGCCGAAACGCCGTCGGCCCGGAGCCGTTCCGCAAGCGTCTCGGCCCCTTCCCTCGTCGCGGTGTAAACGATCCCGGTCCCGGTCTTCCGACCCCGCAGATAGACGCGGAGCCGCTCGTATGCGTCTGCGTCTTCTTCCTTCGGGACGACGGCATACCTGAGGTTCTCCCGGTTGAAACTCCCGACGTAGACCGAAGGGTCCGAAAGATTGAGCTGGCGTGCGATGTCCTCACGGACGTCCGGAGTCGCGGTCGCCGTCAGGGCAACCATCGGAACCTCCGGGAACCGCTCCTTGAGGACCGCGAGCGACCGGTACTCGGGGCGGAACTGGTGCCCCCACATCGATATGCAGTGCGCCTCGTCGACCGCGATCAGCGTGACGGGAAGCGATGCAAGGAGCGTGAGGAAATCACCGTCGACCGCTTTCTCCGGCGAGACGTAGAGGATCTGGACCTGGTTCTCGTCCAGGTCCGAGAGGATCCGGCGCGTCGCTGTGTAGGACCCCGAAGAATTCAACGCTTCCGCGCCGATCCCGCGGGCCTGCAGGTCGTCGACCTGGTCTTTCATCAAGGCGATGAGGGGCGAGACCACCAGCGTAACGCCGTCGCCGATGAGCGCGGGGACCTGGTAGCAGAGCGACTTGCCGCCTCCGGTCGCAAGAACCGCAAGGACATCGCGCCCGGCGAGGAGGTCCCGGATTACCTCCCGTTGATAGGGCTTAAATGCCGTATGTCCGAAGTAACGCTGCAGGATCAGGCGAGGGCGATCCATCACTATACATAGGCGCTCCGCCGGCATAGTATCTTCGGCCAGAAACGGGGCTCGATCCGGCGAGATCCTCTATCTCGATATCTCGTCCCAGAAGCCGGCGACGGCGGAGAAGATCCTCTCCCGGAGATCGGCAAGCCGGGCCTCGTCGACCTCGCGCCCCTCGGCCTCGTAGAGGCCGCGGTTGATCTCGACCTGGACCCAGGGGGTCCGTCTCTGCCGGTAGTGCGCCACCGTGATGAACCCGCCCCGGAAGGGGTCGTTCATCACGACCCGCCCTTCGCCGTCAAATTCCGCCTGGAACGACCGGGCGAGCGCCTGGAGCCACACCGGCGGGCAGGTCACGAGACTGCCCGGTTTTTGCGGCTTCCCGTTCCGGTCCCCCCGGTTGCTCAGGCAGAAGAGCGGGCGCGGGCGTCCGGCGTCCATCCTGACCGGCGGAGAGTGAGGCAGCATGCTGTGGCAGTCAAAGGCGATCTCGATGGAATCGGTATTGAGAGCCCCGGCCAGCCGTTCGTGAAACGGATAATAGTAGTTCTGCAGGAGGGACCCGATCACCTCCATGTCGGGCGTCCGGCCCTTCCGGTATATCGGGGTCCCGTCCTGCGTAATGACCTTGACCACGCCGTCCTGAGCCCGCGGCGGATAATCGTAGGGCGGGCGGTTGGTGTCGACGAAGATCCGGGAGACGTCGAAATCAACCAGAGCCGCCACTCTGCCGTCGAACCCGTAGATACGGCGGGTATGGGGATCACTGTTGAACAGGATCTCCTGCCGGGAGAGGTTGATACGGCCGTGGACCTCGGGCGGCACACAGAGACCCCCGTGGGGGATGGAGATGAGGAACGGGTATCGGTCGCTCACCCCATCACCCCTCCCGCAAAGCAGATCCGGGAACTGACGCTCATGCTCTCATTGAAGGTATGGTGATACCCGGTACAAAAGCGCATCGGCTCCGGAAAGAGGTCTCTTCCTCGCGGAAAAACGTGAAATGATTATATCTCCGGCGCCTGTTCCTCTACCCGCCTGCTTGTCTCCTGTGCCTGGAGAACGTCAAGGACATCCTGCATATCGGGCACCAACGTCGCCCGGTACCCCCCGACAAACACGATACGCCGGAATTCGTCGATAACAATGTTGGCCCGCCGGGAATAGCCCTTTGCGCTGTCAAAGACGCCGTAGATCTGTGCCACCTCACCGTGGGGCCAGAAGTCTGCAAGGAGACGGGTCTTCTCGATACCAAGACTCTCCGCCCACGCCCGCTTGCAGGGGGCGGAGTCCACGCTGATGCCGAGTGCGACAGCAGAGAGGGCATTGAACGCCTCCTGATGCGCGTCCAGCGCTTTCATCTGTCTGGCGCAGATGCTGGTCCAGGCCAGCGGGTGAAACGAGAGAATAACCCGCTTTCCCGGAAAGTCTGATAACCGGACTTCATTCCCGTTCTGGTCAGGTATCGAGAAGTCCGGAGCAAGTTCGCCGATCTCGACCATCGCACATTCACCCGGGTAGAGACTCCGGTCCCGATCATGATAAACATTTCTCATGGTCGAGCCCCTCCCGGGTCCGCCGCACAGACTACCTGCAGGTCTCCTTCGGGTGAAGGACTCCGTGATCGGGCCGTTTGTCCGCGGGCGTTATATGCCCGCCGCAAGTCCCGCAGGTTTAAGACTCCTGCCTGTGAGAATAATACAATGCCCGTGGCTACCAGTATCTTGATCATCATCCTGCTGATACTTGCAAACGGTTTCTTCTCGATGACGGAGTTTGCGCTGGTCTCCGCAAAAAAAGCGCGTCTGCAGAAGAAAGCAGCCGGCGGCGACGCCGGGGCGGCGACCGCCCTCGATCTTGCCAGAGAGCCGACGCAGTTCCTCTCCACCATCCAGATCGGCATCACCGTCATCGGGATCGTCTCCGGGGCCTTCGGCGGGGCGACGCTCGCGGGACCTCTCGCAGAAGTCTTCGCCGAAATCCCCCTGTTTGCCCCCTATAGCGGCCCGCTGGCGGGGGTGATCGTCGTCGTGGGCATCACCTACCTCACGCTGGTGATCGGCGAACTGGTGCCGAAGCGGGTGGCTATGACCAATGCCGAGCGGATTGCATCCTTTGTTTCCCGCCCGATACGAGTCCTTTCCCTGGCCGCCGCACCCCTCGTCCAGGTGCTGAGCGCTTCAACCGAAGCGGTCCTTACGGTGCTCGGGGTGCGTAAGCCGACAGGGCCCGAGGTTACGGAGGAGGACGTCAGGGTCCTGATCGGGCAGGCCACCGCGGCGGGAGTGTTTCAGGAAGCGGAACAGGACATGGTCGAGAGCGTCTTTCGTCTCGGCGACCGGCGGGTCAGCGTGCTGATGACCCCGCGGCCCGACATCGTGGCCGTGGACGTGGAAGACCCTCCCGAAGAGAACTGGCGCAAGATAGTAGAGTCCAAACACAGTTATTTTCCGGTCTATCGTGAGCACCTGGACAACCTCCTCGGCATCGTCTCGGTCCGCGGCCTCTGGGCACGGATGATCGCGGGCGAGCCGCCGGACCTTGAGGAGGCAATCGAACCCGCTCTCTTCGTTCCCGAGAGTGTCCTTGCACTCACGGTCCTTGAGAAGTTCAAGACCTCCGGAGCGCGGATCGCCCTTGTCACCGACGAATACGGGAGCATCCAGGGGCTGGTTACGGTGCACGACCTCATGGAATCGATCGTCGGTGATATTCCCTCGGTCGATTACCCGTCCGAAAACCCGGCGGTTCACCGTGAAGACGGGTCATGGCTCCTCGACGGGCTGCTCCCGGTCGATGAGTTCCACGACCTCCTCGGCGTGGGTACCCTGCCCGGGGAGGGGCGTGGATACTACCAGACCCTCGGTGGGTTTGTAATGATGTACCTCGAGCGGACACCGAAGGCCGGAGATTGGTTCTCCTGGAACGACCTCCGGTTTGAGGTTCTCGATATGGACGGCCACCGGGTCGATAAGGTGCTCGTCACGCCGGAGGCTGCCGGCGATGAGAAAAAAGAGGAGTGACGGTCATTCGATCCCGACAAGGCTGACGGTGAATGTCAGGTCTTCGCCTGCAAGGCGATGATTCGCATCGATGGTGATTGCATCGGGCGAGATGCCGGCGACCTGCGCCGGCAGAACCCGCCCGTCCGGCAGGGTTAACTCGACCGTTTCTCCGACGGTCAGGTTCTCTCCGCCGGTGATGCCGGCCGGATCAACGTCAAAGACGAGATCCTCCCGGTATGGTCCGTAGGCCTGGTCGGCCGGAATATGGAGGGTCTTCGTTTCCCCCACCTGCATCCCGACGACACCCGCCTCGAACCCGGGGATCACCTCCCCGCGGCCGACGGTAAACCTGAGCGGTTCGCCGTCGGCGGAACTGTCAAAGACCGTTCCGTTCTCAAACGTGCCGGTGTAGTGGACCGTTACCGGATCTCCCGACTTCACCGATGCCTGCCCGACACAGCCCGAGGAGAAGGCGAAGATACACGCGATCAGCAGGAGGAGACCGAACACATGCGTTCTCTTCATAGGTCCCCTCCGTTATCGAGCGCCTTCTTGAAGCATTCTACCGCTTCCGCAAACCTGCCCCGCCGGTCAAGTGCTTTTCCTTTCAGGTACCATGCCCGGGCGTGACGGGGTTCCGCCGCGAGGACCTTATCAAAGCAGGCGCCCGCCTGCTCGTACTTCCCCTGGTGACCGAGGGCGAGCCCCTTGCAGAACCAGGCATGGGTGTCGCCGTCGCCCAGTTCGATAGCCGTATCAAACGCCTTGAGGGCATCATCGTGCCTTTCCAGCGCGTCCATGAGCATCCCGGTGGCGTTCCAGAAGGCTGCGTTCTTCGGAGCGATCGAGAGCGCCTTCTCGTAACTGGCCAGAGCGTCGTCGTATCTGCCCGCCTTCTCGAGCACCGTCCCCCGCAGGAAGAGGACGGCAGGGTTCTCGGCCTGGAGAACGATGACCTTATCAATCGACTTAACCGCCTCCCCGTACCGGCCGAGATGGATGAGGGCCGATGCATGGGCATGGAGGGCCTCGATGCTGGTCGGTTCCAGTTCCAGCACCCGCGTGTAGGCATCGAGGGCATCCTCATGTCTGCCGGCCCTCCCGTACGCTTCCCCGAGTCTCCGCAGGGTAAGGGTATCCGCCGGGTCCGCCTGGATCACCTTCTCAAAGCATCCCGCCGCATCGGCGTAGCGCCCGAGCCACATGAAGATCTCTCCGCGCCGCTGCCAGGCAACCCTGTTCTCCGGGCTGACCGCGAGGATGCTTTCGGAGCACTCCAGCGCCTCTTCGTAGCGCCCCATATGCACAAGAGCGCTCTCGAGGGTGTTCCATGCCCCGGCATCATGCTCATCGCCCTTGAGCACCAGCGCGTACTGCCTGATCGCGTCGCCGAATCTTCCGTCCCGCTCGAGCGCCATGCCGAACGCCATTCTCGCATCCCGGTCGTCGGGCGTGATCTCCAGGTACTGCTCGTAGGCTTCGCCCGCCTCCGCGTGTCTGCCGACGGCTTCCAGCATCTCCGCCCGGACCCTTGCAACCGCCGCGTTCGCGGGATCGGAGTCGAGCACCCGGTCGCAGCACTCAATCGCCCTCTGGTGCCTGCCGAGCCGTGCGAGCGTGACGGCGAGCGCAAACCAGGCACCGGTATCCGCCGGCCGCCCGTCGGTCACTCGCGTATAACACTCCGCCGCCTCCGCGTCCTGTCCCATCTTCTCCAGGGCCCGGCCGCGGTTAAACCATGCAAAGAGGTTGTCCGGCTCCGCGACGGTGGCCTGTTTAAAGCACCCGGCCGCTTCCTCATACTGCCCGAGCGCGGTCAGGACGATCCCGCGGTTCACCAGGTATCCCCCCGCATCCGGATCGGCTGCAAGAAGGGTTTTGTAGCAGTCGGCCGCTGCAGCATAGTCCCCGAGGTCCTCGAGGACCCGTGCTTTCCGGGCAATTACCCCGGTGTCTCCCGGGCTTGCCTCCGCCGCCCGGTTGATCGCTTCAATCGCCTCCCCGTATCGTCCGAGGCGTTCGAGCGCCCCGCTCCGGCCGAGCAGGGCGGCCCGGTCGGCCGGGTTTCCGGAAAGCACCCGGTCGAAGCAGGCAAGCGCCTCCTCATACCCGCCAAGGTGCATGAGCACCTCTCCCCTGCTCTTCTCGGCTGCCGTATCTCCGGGATTGATCCCGAGGAGGGCACCGAACGCCTCCGCCGCCTCCGCGTACCGGGAGAGGTGCACCAGGGCATCGCCCTTCCTGTGCAGGAAGTGTGGGTCGTCTCCGGCACCCGGCACCTGTTCAAGGTATGCCAGGGCGTCGCCGTATCGGCCGAGGTTCATGAGGATGTCGGCCTTCATCAGCCGGGCAACGGCATTTTGCGGTTCTTTTTCAAGAACCGCGTCCAGGCGGTGGTTCGCCTCGTCATACCTCCCCAGGTGAAGAAGTGCGGTGCTGCTCTGCTGCAGGACGACAGCGTTCCCGGGGTCGGCCGCAAGAACGCGTTCGAAATCCTCCTCCGCTTCCGCGTACCGGCCGAGGTGAAGCAACGCAATCCCCCGGCAGTTCAGGACGTTCTCGCTCCGGGCATCGAACTTCAACGGCTTCGACTTCTCGAAAGCCGCCGACCCGTCTTTCTCAAAGAGCGCAAGGTCGGTGCCGCTCCCGATCCACTTCATCCCGGTCGCTGCCTGATTCTCAAGTACGCGGTCGAACGACCGGATCGCCTCGGCGTACTGGCCCAGGCGGAAGAGCGCCATGCCGCGGACGTACCAGACCTGGACCTGACTCTGGTCGTGTTTCAGGATCTGGTCGAAACTCTTCACCGCACGGTCATAGCGGCCGAGCGTATCGTAGACCAGCCCCATGGAGTAGCGCACCGGGATGTTGTCCGGAGCGGCGAGGGCGACCTTATCGAAGCATTCCATCGCCTCTGCGTAGTCTCCCGCCCGGAGGAGCAGCGAGCCGCAACGGTACCGGACGGGGAGGTTTTCAGGGTCGGCGGCGGCGATCTCCCGGTAGCAGCCGGCGGCGTCCTGGAACCGGCCGGTGTGCTCGAGCGCCAGGGCTTTGCCGTAGAGTGCATCGAGGTTGCGGGGTTCTTTGTCGAGCACCTTGTTGAACGTGTCGACGGCTTCGGGGTAGTTCCCTTGGTAGAGGAGGGCGTTCCCCTTTCGAGCGAGGGTTTCGGTGCTGTCGGGGTTTTCCCGAAGGATTCTCTCAAAGTTGACCGCTGCTTCCCGGTAATTCCCGGTTCGTTCGAGCATCCTTCCGAGTTTCTCCCGCAGGACACCGTCTTCCGGGTTTCCCTCCAGTGCCCGCCGGTAGGCGGCCGCCGCGTCGGCGTATCGACCGAGCCTCTCAAGCATCTCGCCCTGCCAGCAGGAGGCGTTCGTGTCCGCGGGGTTGTCTTCGATGACCGTTGCGAAACACCCGGCCGCCTCCTCGTAGTTGCCGGTTCGGGAGAGGGCGTGCCCCAGTGTCCGCAGTATCCCGGCATCGCCGGGAGACGATTCGAGCGCTTTCCGCAGCCAGTCCACGGCTTCGTCGTCCCTGCCGAGACAGGCGAGCGCCTCGCCCATGGCCCGGCGGATGGGACCGTTTTCAGGATCAACCTTGAGCGCCTTCTCGAAGCTCTTCACCGCCTCACCGTAGTTCCCGGCCTCAAACTGCGCGGTTCCCTGTTGTATCGCGGGGTTGACGTTCTTCCCCTGCCCCAGTATATTACCGAAGAAATCCATCCGGCACCCTTTGCTGTTGTTCGTTAGGTATGCGAGTATTCACTGTTATATCCTCTGTGATCGGTTTTCTCTTCTCCCGGTGATCGATGTTCTTCTCAAGGTTGATGCGCCGGCCGCTGCTTGAAAGGACCGGTCTGCGTCGGTTATGGGACCGGGGTGATATGAGGGGTACCGGCAATCGACACGCAACGGTCATGGCGAGAGAGATCCCGGGAGACAGGCGGGACAAACCGCCCATCTCCGTTCAAACGTCCAGAATAGGGTCGAACTGCGATTTGCCGACCGGGCCGTAGAAACTCGATATCTTTTGGTCCATTCCGCAGATCGGGCAGGCATAGTCCTCCGGCAGGTCCTCGAACGCAGTGCCTTTCGGGTACCCCCGGAGCGGTTCGCCGCGGTTTTTGTCATACACGTAGCCGCAGATCTTGCAGACGAACTTCGTCGGCTCCCAGGGCTCGAACCCCCATGCCCCGATCGGCCCTTTGCCGGTCGCACCGCAGACCGGACAGACGTAGTCCTCCGGCAGGTCTTCAAACGCGGTTCCTGCCGGGACGCCGCGGTGAGGTTCGCCCCGCAGCGGCGAGTAGATGTAGTTGCAGTACCTGCACCGGTATCGCTTCACCTTCTCCATGCCGGTCACACTCCTTCAAGATAGCCACCCGCACAGTCGTGGGGTGCGCTCCTGAAAGGCGGCTTATCAGATAAGGCTTCGCGTGGATTGTCCCGGCGTCGCGCGTGACCGCTATCCATACAGGGCTCTGCTGCCGCCGCTCTACGTCCGAAAGAAGACTTTGAGAATATACACGGTTTCTCGATGCCGCCGGCAGGGGGAGCGAATCGGGTACGGCAAAACGGAAACCGCCCCGGCCCTCGCGCGGTCTCAGTCGCAGGAGACCTCGCCGGTGTCCCCGTTCACCGTCACCCGGGTTCCGGGGGCAAGGCCGGAGAACTCCGGCGGCAGGCGGTCAACCATGGGGATACCTGCAATGATTGCCCCGACCGCGATGATCGGTTCGGCCTCCGTATTGATGATCGCCGCAGGAGCATACCCGTTCTGCTTTAATGCGTAGATCACGTAGGATCCGACCGTCGAGCCTTTTCCGTACGGGAAGGCCAGCACGCGCCCGGCAATGGAGTGCCCCTCCAGCGGGTGCCCGCGCTCGACTACGGTGCCGGTCTCCGGGTCGACGCCCGAGAGGAACGATATGGGTTCGGACGAGACAAGGAGGTCTCCGCTGCCAAGACCCCTGGATATGCTTCTGCCCTGCACGATCATTTCACCACACTATAATATGAGGTTGGAGATCCAACTATATGAGTGACATGGACGAAACCATTGGCAACACTCCTGGCAGCGAGCACGACATGCTTACGCTCCAGATTCAGGATCTAAAGGCGCAGATCCTGGATTATAAACTTAAAAACGAGTTGCTGGAAAAGGAACTCCTGCAGCTCCGGAAAGAGAACGCTCAGTTAAAGCGCGTGCCGCTGTTTGTTGCCGCTGTGGTCGATGTGCTTGAGAACGGCGAAGTGTATCTCCGGCAGCAGGGCAACAACCAGGAATACGTTACCGCAGTCAATGCACGACTCCACCGCACTCTTAAGCCCGGGATGAAGGTGGCTGTGAACAATACCCTCTCTATCGTCAAGACTATCGGCAACGTCTACGACTCGAGAATCAGGGTTATGGAGCTCGACGAGCAGCCGAGCGTAACGTTCGAGCAGATCGGCGGTCTAAGGGAGGAGATCGAGGAGGTCAGGGAAGCCGTCGAGTACCCGCTCACGAAGCCCGAGATCTACGAACGCATCGGCGTGGAGCCCCCGAAGGGTATCCTTCTCTACGGCCCGCCCGGTACCGGAAAGACCCTGATTGCAAAGGCGGTCGCCCACCAGTCCAACGCCCGGTTCATCAGGATGTCCGGAAGCGAACTCGTCCACAAGTACATCGGGGAGGGTGCGCAGCTCGTCCGTGAACTCTTCATCCTCGCCCGGGAACGCGCTCCGGCCATCGTCTTTATCGACGAGATCGATGCGATCGGGAGCATGCGTACGAACGACGGGACCTCCGGCAGCGCCGAGGTCCAGCGGACGCTGATGCAGCTCCTGGCGGAGATGGACGGGTTCGGGAACCGCGGCAACGTCCGGATCATGGCGGCGACGAACCGGATCGATATGCTGGACCCGGCTCTCCTCCGTCCGGGCCGGTTCGACCGGATCATCCAGGTCCCGCTCCCCGATGCCGGCGCGCGCCTTGAGATCCTGAAGATCCACACCGCGAAGATGGCGCTCTCCGGGGACATGGACCTTGCCGCGATTGCAGAACGCGCCGGGAGCACCACCGGTGCGGAGTTGCAGGCGATCTGCCGCGAGGCTGGTATGATGGCGATCAGGAGAAACGCCGATGCCGTCGAACAGGCCGACTTCCTTGCGGCGATCAAGAAAGTGAAGCGCGAGGCGGCGGCGCCCGACAGCCGCATGTATATCTGACGGGATTCTCCCGCCACTCTTTTTTGTCCGCACCTGACGGTGCTTGAACCGGCCTTTCAGCCCGTCGTATTCCATCCCTCAGTCACATGAACGATGCATGGATTCCAGGGTATCGCCATTGGAGGGAGGGGGACCCCCGTTGCGATAGTCATCACAGTCCAGTGTACCGGGCTTTCAAGTCTTAACCTCGATCTCCGCGAGAAGACTCTCTCATCTGTCCTCCTGCCGATGGAGTTCCGGGGCAGCATCGAAGGAAGTCTTATCGACCTCGTGCTCCCACAACTATGCAATGAACGTCCTCCTCATTCAACCGGAGGGGGTTGACCTCTACGCTACCCTGCTCAAATCCGAGACCAGCAGGAAGGCCCTCCGTTTTTACCAGCCCGACCATCTGGCATACGGGATGCGCATCCGGACGGCGTCTCTCGGGAGTGCGCTTGCTCTCGTCTCCGAACTCCGGTGGTACATCCAGCGCTACGTCGAAGAGGTCCTCTTCGAGCCCGCGGAGGGGGGGGTCTTCTGCTCGTCCGGCCTTGCCGGGCAGATCTACGAGCGGGACGTGAGACCCGCCGCTCCGTGGAGGTACCGGTGTCTCTATCGGATCTCGGGAGACCATATGGTTGATACCAGCTGGATGGGGGAAGGCACGACGCCGGAGGCGTATGCCGACCGGGTCGAGCCCGGCGATACGGTGCTTGAGGTCTGGTGCACCGAAGAGGAGTACCCGACCGGGTAGGGCGGCCGGGGCGTCGGCGGTCCAGGTATGCACGGCGGGCATCCTCCGCGGGATGAACGAAGGTCTGTCGGGATACCCCGGCCGCCCCCCCCTCTCCCGCAGCGATTGTTTCGCGGCAAGAGGATTCCCGGAACGGTGCACGTCCTGTGACTGCTGCGTAAGGGCCCGCCGCCCGGGCGGGTCGTATCGACCCGGAGTCGGGTCTCATTCCTGGGAGGGTATGAGGCTATCACAAGCCTCAGCCTCCGCGGACCCGAAACCAGGCCTCCAATCCCCGTCTATCGAGTATCTATGATGCGTATGAACTTTTTATGAGGAGGAGCGACCATGGGACGATCGATATCGTTTGAGGAGAACATTCTCAAAAAAAAGACGGGTGCCCAATTCATTACCGGGTCACGCCCGACCGCCACGGCAATATCAAAAAATTGCCCCGGTGTGGGCAAAACTGGAGTCGAAATGTGAGTTTCACCGGATTCCGAACGCAGGTCACTGCTCCAATCAGGACAACCCCAAAGCGTTCAACTCACTGCTTGTCTCGTTCCTGCGTAAGCATCGCCCGGTGTGAACTCTGCACTGTGACGCTCCCGGTATGCCCTCCGTGGACTGCCGTGCCCAGGAAAAGGGTTCCAGCGTTCAGAAAGAGAGTATGCCTGCCCTCCTCATTGCAGGACTATATTCCATATATTGGGAGATCGAACGCTGATACATGCAGCGCACATGGATCGGCGGGGATCTGAGGTTCTCCTACTGCACCGAGCACGACCTTCCCGATATATCCCGGATGCTCGCAAAGGAGTCGGTCTGCAGGTGGCTGTTCTTCGGACCGAACACGGAGGAGGCCACCCGGTCCTATTTTCTCCCTCTGATCGAGGAGATGCAGGCAGCGCTCGCGGAGGGGAAAACGCCGGATCACCATGTCTTCACAGTCAGACTGGAGGATACCGGGGAGTTCGTCGGGCAGTGTGCACTCCTGTCGGTCGATTTCAGTCCAGGAGCGTTTCTTATCGGCTACCAGTTCGACGATACGTACTGGGGAAGAGGCTACGGCACCATGGCCTGCAACTTTCTGGTCTACTTCGCTTTTGCCGTGCTCGACGGTTACCGGCTGAACGGCGACACCGTTGCCGATAACACGCCGTCGCGGCGGGTGATGGAGAGATGCGGCTTTGTCCGGGAAGGCGTCCAGAGGCGATACTGGCATGCACGGGGCGGGTATTACGATCGTGTGATCTTCGGCCTCCTCGCGAGCGATCTTGTTCCGGGGCGCCTTTCGGCACTGGAAAAAACGTTCAAGGCATAGCGTTCGGCTATAGTATTCCGGCAAAGCCGTTATTCAAAAAGAGAGTACCCTTCAGGCGAACATCTCGCCGAAGGTGGTATGGAAGTGGTGGCGGTCGAAGTCCACCGAGAGTTTGTCGATCGCCTTCATGAAGTCGTCGCCGGTGACCGCATCGCGCTCCATCCTGATGGCGAACATTCCCGCCTCCATGCATATCGCCCGGAGATCGGCGCCGTTCTTCCCTTCCGTGAGCCGGGAGACCTCCGAGAGGTTGACGTCCTCACCGAGGTTCATGTGCATGGTGTGGATCTTTAAGATGGCAAGCCTTCCTGCGTGGTCCGGGAGCGGGATCTCGATCATCCGGTCGAACCGGCCGGGACGGAGGAGGGCGCGGTCGAGGATATCGATCCGGTTCGTGGCGGCGATGATCTTGACGTCGCCCCGGTTTTCGAACCCGTCCATCTCCGCCAGGAGCTGCATCAGCGTCCGCTGGACTTCGCGGTCGCCGGACGTCGTCGAGTCGTTTCGGTGCGCGCCGATAGCGTCTATCTCGTCGATGAAGATGATCGACGGCGACTTCTGTTTCGCGAGGTCGAAGAGTTCCCTGACCAGGCGTGCCCCCTCGCCGATGTACTTCTGCACCAGCTCCGAACCCACCACGCGGAGGAAGTGCGCGTTTGTCTGGTGGGCAACCGCCCGTGCAAGGAGCGTCTTCCCCGTACCGGGAGGGCCGTAGAGGAGCACGCCTTTCGGCGGGGAGATCCCGACCTTCTCGAAGAGGTGCGGCTTTGTGAGGGGGAGCTCGACGGCTTCGCGGACCTCCTCGATCTGCGGCTCAAGGCCGCCGATGTTCTCGTAGGTCTCTTCCGGCGACTCAACCAGTTCCATGCCGTAGATCTGCGCGTCGTAACTCGTGGGGAGCACATCCACGATGGCGAGGGACTGCTGGTTGAGCGTGCATCTCACACCCGGTTTGAGGAGATCGGGGTCGATGAGCTGGGAGGTCCGGACTAAAAATCGCGGTCCTGCGCTGCTCCGCACAATCACCCGGCTGTTGTCGATAACGTCCGTAACCGTCCCGATCACGAGCGGGGGACTTCTGAGCTGTTCGATCTCGCTCTTCAGTTTTCGGAGCTCGCGTTCGTAGCGGATCTTCTGAGTCTCAACGTATCGTTTCTCGGACTCCATCTGGCGGAACTGCTCGCGCAGCTCCAGGTTTCGGTTTTCGAGGTTCGTTATCCTTTCCAGGAGATACTGGTAGATGTCTTCACCGGTATCCTTCTCGGGTGTCTGCCGAACGATATCTCCCATGGGTCTCCTCAAATAATTATATAGGTTAAAATAAATATAAAGTTGTTTGCGAGACTTATGCAGTGTGAACTATGCGGCGCTCCTATCCAGGGACCGTCAAAAATCATTATGATCGAGGGTGCGGAACTCTGTGTCTGCTCCCGATGCGCAAAATACGGTACGGAAGTCCAGCAACCGCGACGAAAAGGCGCCCCGCAGAAGACATCGGGGTTCGCCGTCCCGCAGACCCGGAGGAGACCTCGCGACGTCTTCGACCTGATGGAAGGAGAGATCGTCGACGATTATGCCGACCGAATCCGGATCGCCCGCGAAGAGAAGGGGTGGTCCACGCTCGATCTCGCACAGGCGATAAAGGAACGCGAACTCCTCGTCAAAAAAATCGAGAAGGGAGACCTTATTCCCGAGGACGACGTCCGGAAAAAACTTGAAAAAGCGCTCAATATCAGGCTGATCGATTCGGCCGAAGACAGTACCTCCGCAGGCGGGCCGGGCCGGGTGGCCATGACCGTCGGCGACGTAATCGCGTTCAAGAAGAGCCGGAAGTAAGGCTCTTCCCATACGTTTTTCCGGATCTTCTCCGGGCCCGTCACGGACTCACCCTTCGCGCGGGAATCCGGCACCTATTTATACAATAAATGGGTAACGCTATCCCTAATGCGTGGTGAATGTTTTTTCGCCGGTGAACGTTTTTACCTCGGCTAACGAAGTAACTCCTACCCCCGCAGAGACAACCAGCCGCCTTTTGACCGTCGATGTCGGTAACTCTGGAGCGGCAGCGTTTTATCGCTATTTTAGCCAGTTTACCTGGTATTAACCGTTCTCGGAAGACCGTATCATCCGGGTCCGGGAGGATTTGTGATCATGAGAGGAAAAGAGATTCGTCTGGAACGTATTATGGATCGGAACACCGGCAGGACCATCATCGTGCCGCTCGATCACGGCGTGACGCTCGGCCCCATCCCGGGGCTGGTCGACGTCGGAAGGACCATCGATCTCGTCGCCGAAGGCGGGGCAAATGCGGTTATCGGGCACGTGGGGCTTGCGCTGCACGGACACCGGGGGCATGGGCGGGACGTCGGTCTCATCATGCACCTCTCGGCAAGCACCAGCATCGGCCCCGACCCGAACGACAAGGTGCTTGTGAACACCGTTACGAACGCCCTGAAGATGGGCGCCGACGGCGTCTCGGTGCACATCAACGTCGGGGCCGACTCCGAGGCAAGGATGCTCGAAGACCTGGGCCGGGTCGCGGTCGAATGCATGGAGTGGGGAATGCCGCTCCTCGCGATGATGTACCCGCGCGGTCGGAAGGTCGCGGACGAGCACGACCTTGAGAGCGTCAAACTTTCCGCACGGGTGGCGGCGGAACTCGGCGCCGACATCGTCAAGACGGTCTACACCGGCGATCCGGACTCGTTCCGGGAGGTGACCCGGGGATGCCCGGTGCCCGTCGTGGTCGCGGGAGGCTCAAAGACCGACGACCGGGCGACCCTCGCCCTCGTCGAGGGCGCGATGGAAGGCGGAGCCGCCGGCATCTCTATCGGGAGGAACGCCTTCCAGCACCCGGCACCCAACCGTCTGATCCGCGCTGCGGCGCTGATCGTCCACGAAGGACGGTCGGCAGAAGAGGCAATGGAGATTCTTCGGACGTGAACGAGATGATTGGAAAAGAGATCCGCCTCGAGCGGATTATGGACCGAAATACCGGCCGCGCCGTGATCATCCCCATGGATCACGGGTTCACGATGGGTCAGATCGAGGGGCTCTGCAACATGACCAGGATCGTCAGCGCCGTGAGCGAGGGCGGGGCGAATGCCATCGTCCTCCATAAGGGCATGGTGAAGGGGGGGCACCGGAAGCACGGAAAGGATATCGGCCTCATCGTGCACCTCTCCGCAAGCACCTCGATGAACCCGGACCCGAACGACAAGGTGCTCGTCTGCACCGTGGAGGAGGCGGTCGCGCTCGGCGCCGACGCGGTCTCGATCCACATCAACCTGGGCGCGCCGAACGAGTCGCGGATGCTTGAGTCGGCGGGCGCAGTGGTGCGGGACTGCAACCGCTGGGGGATGCCGCTCCTGATCATGATCTACCCCCGCGGCAGGGGGGTCGACCCGACCTCGCCGCAGGCGATAGGGCACTGCGTCCGGGTCGCCGAGGAACTCGGCGCCGACCTGATCAAGACGAGTTACACCGGCGACCCTGAGACATTCCGCCGGATCACCGCGGCCTGTTCGGTGCCGGTGATGATCGCCGGCGGCGAGAAGGGTGGGGACCTCGAGACGCTCACGACCATCCGCGACGCGATCGGGGCGGGCGCGGCGGGCGTCTGCATGGGAAGGAACGCCTTCCAGCGCGACGACCCCGCCCGGTTCATAGCCGCGATCTGCCGGGTGGTCCACGAGGGCAGAAGCCCGGCCGAGGCGCTGGAGACCGGGCAATGAAGCGGTTCTGGGTCGATGTCAGGCCGTGGCGAAAGGACCTTGCGACGGCCGCTATCGAGAGCGGCGCGGACGCCCTGGCCGTCGACGATGCGGGGCGCGTGCGGGAACTCGGGCGGGTGGCGACGGTCGCGGAGAACGGCGATCTCGTCCCCGGAAAGGACGTCTTCGAGGTCGAGATCGTCGATAAGGCGACCGAAGAGGAGGCGCTCCGGCTCTCCCGCGAGGGGCTCGTCGTCGTCCGGACACGGGACTGGACGGTCATCCCGCTCGAGAACCTCGTCGCGCAGTCGGACCGGATCATCGCCGCAGTCGCGAGCGCCGATGAGGCGGCGGTCACCCTGACCGTCCTCGAACGCGGGGCGGCGGGTGTCCTCCTCTCGACCGACGACCCGGCGGAGGTCCGGCGGACGGCAAAGACGCTCGCCGGCGCCGGTCGCGAGGTCTCCCTCGTCCCGTTCGAGGTGACCCGGATCGCCCCCGTCGGGATGGGCGACCGGGTCTGCGTGGATACCTGCTCCCTCCTCGCCGACGGCGAGGGCATGCTCGTCGGCAACACCTCCTCGGCGTTCCTGATGGTGCACCCCGAGACCCTGGAGAACCCCTACGTGGCGCCGCGTCCGTTCCGGGTGAACGCCGGGGCGGTGCACGCCTACATTCTCCTCCCGGACGGGAAAACGGCCTACCTTGCCGACCTCGCGGCGGGCGATAAGGTGCTCGTCGCGGAGCATACCGGCGCGACTCATGACGCGGTCGTCGGCAGGGTGAAGATCGAGCGCCGCCCGCTCCTCCTTGTCGAGGCGAAGGCCGGCGATGTAAAGGTGAGTCTGGTCCTCCAGAACGCCGAGACGATCCGGCTTGTGGCGGAGGACGGCGCGCCGGTATCGGTCGCGGTCCTCGCGGTGGGCGACAGGGTTCTCGGCAGCATCGCAGAGGGCGGGCGGCACTTCGGCATCGCCGTTGCGGAGACGATCCGGGAGAAGTGACGCGAATGCTTGCAGGCATCATCGGCGGCACCGGGCAGATGGGACGATTCTTTGCGGAAGTCTTTCGAGCGGCGGGATGGGAGGTGATCGTCTCCGGGACCAGAACCGCGCTATCCAGCCGGGAGATCGCGGAGACGGCGGACCTCGTCATGGTCTCGGTGCCGATCCGCGCCACCGTCGGGGTGATCCGGGAGGTCGCCCCACTTCTTACGGAGGAGCAGGTCTTCTGCGACCTGACGTCCCTCAAGGTCGAGCCGGTCCGGGCGATGCTCACCTCCCGTGCGGAGGTGATCGGGCTCCACCCGATGTTCGGGCCGGGCGCCGCCTCGCTCCGGGGCCAGACGATCGTCGCGACCCCGGGGCGGTGCCGCCCGGAGACCCTCGAGGGTCTTCTCTCGGTCTTCCGCGACCAGGGAGCGTCGGTCACCCTCTCGACGCCGGAAGACCACGACCGGATGATGGCGGTGGTCCAGGGGCTCACCCACTTCGGGACGCTCGCGAAGGCGGAGGCCATCCGCCGGACCGGCGCCGATGTCGGGGAGACGCTCTCGTTCACAAGCCCCGTCTACCGGATCGAGATAGGATTCGTCGGAAGGCTCCTCGCCCAGGATGCGGACCTCTACGGGGACATCCTGCAGATGAACCCGGCCGTTCCCGGGGTGCTTGCGGCGTTCGAGGAGGCGGTCCGGACGCTCCGGGAGATCGTCGAGTCCGGGGACCGCGAGCGGCTTCGGGCGTTCTTTTCCGGGAACTCCAGCCACTACGCCTCGTATCTCCGCGCCGCGACGGAAGAGACGGACGACCTCATCAACCATGCGGTGGGCCGATGACCGTCCTGACGCTCGGGCCGGCCGGGACGTTCAGCCACGCACTCGCGGCCCGGCTCTACGGCGGCGGTATCGAACTCCTGCCGACCATCCATGCCGTCATCGAGCGCGTGGCGGGCGGCTCGGCTATCGGCCTCGTCCCGATCGAGAACTCGGAGACCGGCGGCGTGGGCGAGACGCTCCGGGGGCTCATGGAGTTCGACGTCTCGATCACCGGAGAAGCGTATATGCCCATCCGGCACCACCTCGCGGCCCGGGGGGAGCCCGGCCGCCTCTCGGTCATCTACGCCCATCCGCAGACGCACGAGCAGTGCTCCGTCATCCTCACCAGGCTCGGGGTGGAGGTCGTGCACACGAGCAGCAACGCCGCAAGCGCGGCCGCGATGCGGAAAGAAAGCCGTGCCGGGGCGGTCGTCCCGGAGACGGCGGCGGCGATCTACGGCCTACCTATAGCCCTCCGCGACATCCAGGACAGCAGGGAGAATATCACCCGGTTCGTGGAGATATCCGCCGCCCCCCGTGAGGAGACGGGCTGCACGAAGTGCAGCCTCCTTGTGGACCCGGAGATCGACCGGGCGGGTCTCCTCGCCGACCTGCTCGGGGTCTTTGCCCGGCGTGGGGTCAACCTGACCCGGATAGAGTCTCGGCCGGCCCGCCGGGGTATGGGGCGATATATCTTCTTCATCGACGTCGAGATATCTGAGGGATGGCGGGAGGCGAAGGAGGAACTCAAAGGGATGACCGCCGTCAGGGAACTCGGGTGTTACGCATGCATGGAGGTGCCAGGGATATGATCGTCAGGGTGGCGCGGATCGGGCCGGTCGACGCGACGTTTTCGGCCCCTCCCTCCAAGAGTTACACCCACCGGGCCCTGATTGCGGGTGCGCTTGCTGCAGGGAGGTCGCGGATTGCGGGACCCCTCCGGGCGGCCGACACCGAACTGACCGCCCGGGGGCTGGAGAGCCTCGGGGTCCCGGTCGAATGGCTGCCGGGAGAGATCACCGTCACCGGGTGCGGCGGCGCTTTCCCGACGCCGGGTGAGGTCACGATAGATTGCGGGAACTCCGGGACGACCCTCCGGTTGCTCACCTCGGCGGCGCTTCTTGCCCGGTACCCGGTGGTCCTGACGGGGAGTCCGAGGATGCTCGAACGGCCGGTCGGCCCCCTTGCCGATGCCCTCGGAGCGCTCGGCGGCTCGGTCGAGTCCGCCGGCCGGCCCGGCTACCCGCCCATCCGGGTCTCCGGCAGGCTCCGGGGCGGGAAGACGCAGATTGACGGGAGCATCAGCAGCCAGTTCGTATCGTCCATCCTGATGGCGGCGCCCTACGCTGAGGAGGACGTGGAACTTACGCTCCCGGCAGCCCCGGCCTCCCGGTCATACCTCGACGTGACCGCGGACGTAATGCTCCGGTTCGGCGCCCGGCTTGAGAGGCGCGGCTACGACCGGTTCCGGGTGGAGAGCGGTGCGGTCTACCGGGCACGGGACTACCGGATTGAGGGCGACTACTCGTCTGCATCCTACCTCTTCGCGGTCGCGGCCGTCTGCGGCGGGAAGGTCACGGTCACCGGCCTCTCCCCGGCATCGGTCCAGGGTGACCGCCGGTTTCTCGATGTCCTTGAGGCGATGGGCTGCCACGTCGCCGCCGGCGTCGATGCGGTGACGGTGGAGCGGACGGGCGACCTTCACGGAGTCGAGGTGGATATGTCTTCGTCTCCCGACACCGTCCAGACGCTCGCGGCGGTGGCGGCGACGGCAACGTCGCCGACGACGATCACCGGCACGGCGCACCTGCACTACAAGGAGAGCGACCGCGTCGGGGTGACGGCGGCGACCCTCAGGAGGATGGGCGCGGGCGTCGATGTCACGGACGATTCCCTCACGATCACGCCCGCGCCCCTCCACGGCGTGGCCGTCGACCCGCACAACGACCACCGGACGGCGATGGCGTTTGCCGTCCTCGGGCTCGCGGTCGGGGGCATGGCGATCCGGGACCCGGGGTGCGTGGAGAAATCCTTTCCCGGGTTCTGGGAGGCGCTCTACGGGGAGGGGTTGCTGTGAAGGTGGTCCTCACCGGGTTCCGGGGCACCGGGAAGACCTCGGTCGGTCGGGTCCTCGCGGACCGGCTGGGGCTGCCGCTCTACGACACCGATGCGCTGGTCGAGCGCCGGGCGGGGATGCCGGTCCGGGAGGTCTTCCGTCGGCACGGGGAGGCGCACTTCCGGGCCCTCGAACGGGAGGTGATCGCGTCGCTCCGGACCGCGGAGGGGGTGATCAGTACCGGCGGCGGTGCGGTCCTCGACCCGGCAAACGTCGCGGACCTCCGGTGGCACGGCACGGTCTTCCTTCTAGCGGCCGCACCCGAGGTCTGCCATAGGCGGATCGCCGGCAGCGACCGGCCGGGGCTGACGGACCTCCCCCCGGCGGAGGAGGTGCGCACGCTCCTTGCCCGAAGGAAGGATGCATACCTCGGCGCGGCGGATGCCTGCATCGATACCGGTACGTGCACTCCCCCGGAGATTGCGGATCGCATCGTCCGGAAGATGGGGGGGGAGGCCGGCATCTCCCCGGACCGAAGGCGTGAACGCGACGGTCTCCTTGAGCGGTTCGGGCTTTCCGACCTCGGGGAGATGATCGACCGGGACCCGGGCCTCCGGGTCTGCGCCATCGTCGGCAACCCCTGCGCCCATAGCAAGAGCCCGCTCCTCTACAACCGGCTCTTCGCGCACTTCGGGATGGAGCACTACCGCTACACCCGCTTTGAGTGGCCGGACGCAGGAGTCATCGTCCGTCTCGCGACCCTCCTCCCCGTAAAAGGTCTCTCGGTCACGATCCCGTTCAAGGCCGACGTGATGCGCCACCTTGACGCTGTGGACGATCACGCGGCGGCGATCGGGGCGGTGAACACCGTCGTCCGGTGCGGCGGAAAGTTCTACGGCCATAACACCGACTGGCTGGGCGTCCGCTCGCCGCTCCTTCACCGGCGGGGCGCCCGGGCGGTTGTCCTCGGTGCCGGGGGTGCGGCGGCGGCGGCGGTCTACGCCCTCGTCTCGCTCGACATGGACGTGACGGTGCTTGCCCGGACTGCGGACGCGGCGCAGAGGCTTGCGGACCGGTTCGGGTGCCGGCGGGGCGGTCTCGAAGAGTTCAAGGGGAGCGGCGCCGATGTGGTGGTGCACGCAACCCCGGTCGGGATGGAGCCCGACACCCGGAGCCTTCTTGCCCCCGGCGACCTTGAGCGAGGGACGACCGTCTTTGACCTCGTCTATACGCCGCCGGAGACGCCCCTCATCCGGGCGGCGAGGGAGGCCGGGTGCGAGACGATACCCGGCACGGAGATGTTCGTCCACCAGGCGGCGGAGCAGTTCCGGCTGATCACCGGTATTGCGGTCTCGCCTGCGCTGGTGCGGGAGATGCTTTCATGAACACGTTCGGGAGAAACTTCAGGTGCACGACGTTCGGTGAGAGCCACGGGAAGGCGGTGGGCGTGGTCGTCGACGGCTGCCCGCCCGGGATATCCCTCACGGAGGCGGATATTCAGCCGTACCTCGACCGAAGGCGGCCGGGAAAAAGCCCGCTCGAGTCAGGGCGGCAGGAGGCCGACCGGGTGGAGGTCCTCTCGGGGACGTTTGAGGGGAGGACGACCGGCGCCCCGATAGCGCTCGTCGTCGGGAACAGCGACGTCCGGTCGGAGGACTACGACGCGCTCCGGGACGTCTTCCGGCCCGGGCATGCGGACTATGCCTATCAGGCGAAGTACGGTCTCCGCGACCACCGGGGCGGGGGGCGGAGTTCGGGGCGGGAGACCCTTGCCCGGGTCGCCGCCGGAGCGGTGGCGATGCGCTGCCTTGCGCCCTCCGGGATCACGATCCGTGGGCGGATCGTCGAGGTGCACGGCGCGACGGAGCCCGATGCGATGGAAGCGGAGATCCGGGCCGCACGGGACGCGGGCGACTCCGTGGGCGGGGTCGTGGAGGTGACGGCGGCCGGGTGTCCCGCAGGGCTCGGGGACCCGGTCTTCGGGAAACTCGACGCCGCCATCGCCGGGGCGATGATGGGCATCGGTGCGGTGAAGGGCGTCGAGATCGGCGAGGGGTTCGGCGCCGCCCGGCTCTTCGGGAGCGAGATGAACGACCCGATCGGCAAGACCGGGTTTGAAAGCAACCACGCTGGTGGTATCCTCGGGGGGATCAGCACCGGACAGGAGATCGTCGTCCGGCTCGCCGTCAAACCGACGCCCTCGATACGCCGGGTGCAGAGAACGGTGGATGTCGCCGGCGCGGAGCGGGAGATCTCGGTCGGAGGGAGGCACGACCCCTGTATCGTCCCCCGGCTCGTCCCGGTCGCGGAGTGCATGATGGCGCTCGTCATTATCGACGCGATGCTTGAGCAGGGGAAGTACCGGGGAGTGGGGCGGTGAGTTCCCTTCCTGATCCTCAAACCTTCGAAGAAGGAGAGTTAAGCATCGGAGATGCGATCGCCGGGGAAGGGCCGTGTTCACGTTCCGGCCCCGGTCATGGCCCGGATGTCAAACCACCGTCCCCTTATGCGAAGAGCGTTGCGATGCCGGGCACCAAAATTCGCGAACTACTGGTACGTCATGCTACATCGGTGGTCTGAGGACCGCTTTGGGATGCCGTCAGCAATACTGCCTGTAAAATAAGAGAGACAAATAACAGGACCGTTACTATCCACCATCCGACCGACTCGAAGATATCCTCCGGAACCATGAATGTGTATCCCATGTAAGTTAGAAACAGCACTGCCTGTAAAATCCTGAACGCGTTCGCTTCGGCTTCATTCTTCAAAGCCACCAATCTTTCATCATTATCGCTGATTATGATCTCCTTCATCTTTTGAGGGGATCTTCTGATCATTGATAATTTGATGTAAGAAGCCAATGCCGCGCTTAATGGTATAAACGACAGCCCGATAATTGCTTTACCGTCCGGCAAGGCTTGATTTCCATCCATCGAACCGAACAAGATCCCAACCGCCAAAAGAACGACACCGACAATCAGTGCCGCAAATATAACTACTTTCGTTTTTTTAACAGTCTTTTCAATATCCATAGCGCCTCACTCCTCCCAAAACAAGTCATTTAAAGTTTTGTTGAGTGCCCTGCATATCTCAATGCATAACTTCAGGCTCGGATTGTATTTGCCGGACTCGATCAGGCTTATCGTTTGTCTGGTTACTCCGACGATCTCAGCCAGTTGCTCCTGCGATACCTCCGACTCTATCCTTGCGATCTTCATTTTTTTGTTTTTCAGTATACACCGCCTCCTCTCACACACATTACATTATGTCAATTATATGTGTCATTCTGTCATATAAATATGGTCGGTATGACTCATCTCCCGGCCATGACACAGAAACGCCTCCTCTTCGATGAAGTCTTCTTGGCGTCTTGTCCAATGAGCGCCCTGTTCGAGGACGTCTCCCCCGAGATCAAAATCAAATCATCAACCTCCAGCGCGAGACGTTATCCTCGCCCACCGTCACCTCACGCGAGGCCGAAAAATATGCCCGTAACGTGAAACAAGAGTGTTGCGATGCCGACCTCCGGAATCCGGCACAGACCGTACCGGGCCACCCCTCACTTCAGCAGGTCCGCGAGTTGCCGTATCTCCCGGAGATTACTGCCCTTCGGCCGTCAGGGTGCCGGCGTGGTGGAAGACGAACCCCGAGCCGTCGTCCCGGTCACGAAGTGCATGATGGCGCTTGTTCTTCTGGATGTAATGCTTGAGCGGGCGAAGTACCAGGGGGGCGGGTTGCCGTCCTGACGGGGCGCATACTTCCGGACCGTGTAGCGGGGAGAGGCCTGGCACGTCGGATCGAAGCGTTTCCCCCTCTTTACAGGGCGTTACTGTTCTTCCCGGCGTGTCGTGGCTCTTTCTCCCGGACGGACTACCCGGTTCCTGATCAACGGACCAGGTGCGTGGTCACCACCTTTTTCGCTGCGTCGTGGAGCCTGCCGTCGCCGGTCACTAGATCGGTCCCGCACTGGACCGCAGCGGCAACAAAGAGGCGGGGGGTGTCCCCTCCCCGGTCCCCATCCCCAATGGCGACGGCCGCCACGGTCCACTGCATGGGGACAGGCCCGAGAAAAAAGGCCGATCCCGGGAAAAAATCCAGATCCGGAACTCATCCCCGCAGAGGTGGGGATGAGCATCAAGCAGAGTCCGATAATTCGGAATCGATGCCCTTTATCGGCGAAGGGGACCGTGAAGTCCCTCATCGCCTCACTTCACCAGGTCCGCAATCTGCCGCATCTCCCGGATATGGTACTGTCCCTCGGCCGTCGGGCTCCCGGCATGGCAGAACGTGAACTCCGACCCGAAAAGGGGCAAGATCGCCCGGGCGTAGCGGAACTCGGCGCCCATGACGCTCGTGCAGATGGGTTTCGGAGCGCGATGGGTGAACGCGACGAGTTCGACGAGGTCGTCCCGGGTCCGGGGTTTCACGACGATCTTCGGGATATCGCCGTAGGACCTGAGCATCTCCTCGATCTTTCCGAGCTCCGGCAGGGCGGGCATCTCGTTCGTGTGCAGAGATGCGAGGATCTGGACGCCCTCCCCCTTGATGAACGGCGCGTGGTCCCGGTAGCGCGCCTCGACGTCCACGAGGTCGACGTAGCGTGCTATCGGTCCGATGATCCGGGTCCAGAGGTCGGCGTTCCCGACAAACCTGCCCCCTTCCTCCCTGCTCCTGAGCGTAGCAATCAGCGGGACGGCGGTCTTCTCCCGGATCGCACGGACCTGATCCAGCAGGTCCCCCTCCATCCGGTCGAGCCGGATCTCGATGAACGTCGGGTTGTATTCCAGAACCTCGTCGATAACCCCGGTATTCTCCACAGAGACGACGATCTTCATACCCGTCCGGTATAACCCCTGATCATTTAAATGCCTGCCTCCTCCTCTCCCCTCCGTCACGTCCCCACCGTACCGCAGCGCTCCAGCATGGCAGCGACGACCGCATCAAAGACCCCCGGCAACCGCTCCCGGAGCCCCTGCACCCCGGCTTCCGTGACCCCGCCTCCGGTCGCAACCTCACCGACGAGGTCCGCGGGTGCCGCGCCGGTCTCCCGAAGGTAGGCGGCCGTAGCCGCAACCATCTCTGTCGTCAGCATAACCGCCCGGTCCTTCGGGAGTCCGCTCGCGCGGGCCGTCGCGTCGGCCAGTTCCTCAATCACGGCGGCGAGCAGCCCCGGCCCGCAACTCGAAAGAAGCGTGGCCGCCGCGAGTTCCTCCTCTTCGACGAGCATCACGTTCCCGACCGACGAAAAGAGCCCCTCCACCCGGAGGGCGTCGTTCATGCCAATCTGCCGCCCGTGGCAGACCAGCGTCGTCCCCTGTCCGACTGCGGAGGTGACCGTGGGCACGACCCTGGTGACCGACCCGGGAAACGCCTCTTCGAGGTCCCGAAGGCTGATCCCGGCGGCGAGCGAGACGATATGCTCATCTCCGTCCATCGCCGGAACAATCTCCCGGAGGACCTCCCGCACCTCCCGGGGCCTGACGGCGAGGACGACGAGACGGCACCGCCGGGCGAGTTCCGCGTTCGTTTCGGCGATGCCGATGCCCGGCCATGCCGCGGCGCATGCATCAAGGCTCGTCCGACTGCGAGAGGCAACCACGACCTCGTCGGTGGAGAGCGCGCCGGATGAAAGAAACCCGTTCATCAGCATCCTGCCCATGTGCCCGTAACCGATAATCCCTACGGCATCCATGATTCCTCAACCTCTCTATAACTGAATACATGTTTTCACCGGGGAGGAGTTATAGACCGGTGGGACGAATGGTACTCAAGAGATGCCGCACAATCACCATCAGGTGCCCGGGTCGCCGGAACTGCTTGCGCCGGCAGGGTCGCCGGCGGCCCTTTCCGCAGCCGTCGCCGCCGGCGCGGACGCCGTTTACCTCTCCGGGAGGCGTTTTGGAGCCCGTCACTACGCAGCGAACTTCTCCGACGAGGAACTTCGCGCCGCCGTCGATTATGCACACCTCCACGGCGTCAGGGTCTATGTCACGGTAAACGTCCTCGTCCGGGACGAAGAACTCCCCGATGTGACCCGATACCTCCTCCGGCTCTACGAGACCGGAGTCGACGCCGTCCTGGTGCAGGACGCCGGGGTGGCGGCGATTGCCCGGGAGGTGGTCTCCGACCTCCCCCTCCATGCCTCCACCCAGATGACGGTCCATAACCGCGAAGGCGTGGCCCGGGCCGCACGGGAGGGATTCTCCCGCGTGGTGCTTGCGCGTGAACTCACCCTCGCCGAGATCGAGGGGATTGCCGGGGACGCAGAGGCACGGGGGGTCGGGATCGAGGTTTTTGCCCACGGTGCGCTCTGCTACTGCTACTCCGGCCAGTGCCTCCTCTCCTCGGTCATCGGGGGGCGGAGCGGGAACCGGGGGATGTGCGCCCAGCCGTGCCGGAAGCCCTACCGGCTCGTCGTCGGGGATAAGGACGATTACGGGCGCCCGAAGGATCTTCACACCGTGCCGGCAGGAGACCGGTACCTGCTCTCGACCCGGGACCTCGCGGTATACCCGCGCCTTGACCGGATCGTGCGTGCACCGGTGGCGGCGCTCAAGATCGAGGGGAGGATGCGTTCGCCGGAGTACGTCGCGACGACGGTGAGCATCTACCGGCGCGCCCTCGACGCGCTCGCTGCAGGAGAGGCATGGTCCCCCTCGCGGGAGGAGATGCGGAACCTTGCCCTCGCGTTCAACCGGGGGTTCACGGAGGGTTACCTCCTCGGCGCCTCCGATATCATGGCCCGCGACCGGCCCGGGAACCGGGGCATCCTGCTCGGCACGGTCGCCGGCTACAACCCGCAGCGGCACGAAGCGACCGTGCGCCTCGCCGGCGATCTCGCGCCCCGTTCCGGCGACGGACTGGCCTTCTGCACGGACGACCCGGAGGAGGATACGGGCGCGGTCGTCCGCGGCCCGCCCACCGTCCGCGACGGCACGGTGCGGCTCTCCGTCCCTGCGCCCGTCGTGCCGGGGGCCCGGGTTTTCCTGACGAAGAGCGCGGACCTTGAGGAGCGGGCAAAACAGGTCATGAAACAGCCTCTCCGGCCGTTGCCGCTCGATCTTTCGGTTACCTGGGAGGACGGCACCCCCTGCCTGGAGGCGGTCGTCGACCGGAACGACGGTGAGCCGCTCCGGGTGCGCTACCGCCCGGACCTCCGGATGGAGCCTGCACGGAACCGGCCGCTCTCCCGGGACCGGATCGCGGAGCAACTCCGAAAGACCGGAGGAACGCCGTTTACGGTCCGGAAGATGGACCTCCGGTACCCGGGCGGGCTCTTTCTCCCGCTCGGGGAGTTGAACGGGGTCCGGCGAACGTTCCTGGAGAAGGTTGAGGAGGCCGTCCTCGCCGCACGGCGTCCGGGGCCCGATGCGGTGGATGCGGCCGGAAAACGTGCCCGGGCGGCGATTGCCGGGATGACGCATCCTGCAGGGCCGCATCCCGGTCCCCGGCTCCCGTCGGTATCGGTCTACGTCGATACCCCTGAGGGTGCAAAGGCCGCCGTCCGGGGCGGCGCCCGGACCGTCTATATCGAGTCCGCCGACCCGGAGGTCCTTGAAGAGGCCGCCGCCGTCTGCGCCGGAGGAGGCGCCGACCCTGTCTGGAAATGGCCGTCGATCACCCGGCGCGCGTTCCTTGATACGGCGGCTCCTCTCCTCCCGTCGCTCTATGAGGCGGGGGTCCGCGGCGTCATGGTGAGCGGTCCCGGCGCTGCGGACGCGGTGCGGCGGGCCGCTCCGGGGATGAACCTCTACGGCGCAGCCGGGCTGAACGTCTGGAACCACCGCACCGCCCGGGAACTGGCGGCGCTCTTCCTGCGGTGTACGGCATCCCCCGAACTTCCGGCGGCCGACCTTGCCCGTCTGGCGGCGACGACCGAGAGCGTTCCCGAACTTGAGGTGCTGGTGCAGGGGAACGTCGAGGCGATGGTGACCGAGGACCGGCTGGCGGCGATGGCCGCCGGGGCTCTCACCGGCGGCCGTTTTCTGGGGCTCAAGGACGGGCGGGGCCGTGTCTTTCCGGTCCGGCGCGACAGTGAGGGGCGGACCTCTATCGCGAACGCCGTCGAGACCTGCCTCATCGACCGCCTGCCCCGGATCGCCGGGACGGGCATCGCGGCCGTCGCCATCGATGCACGGGGGCGGGGGCCCCGCTACGCCGGGGAGATGGCCGGGCTTTACCGGGCGGGGCTCGACGCCGTCGGCCGGGGAGCCCCCGGCACGCTCTCCGCGCTCAAGGAGGAGGCGAGACGGCGGGCGCTCGGGGGCATCACCGGCGGGCATTTCGTCCGGGGAATCGAGGAGTAAGGGGTATCTTGGCACCGTTGCCATGAGACCCCACTACCCGGACGATCCGTTCCGGGCGGGTACCTCCGTCTCCGGCATTCTCCATTTATCCCCAGAAGAGCATCCAGATCCCGAATCCTATCAAAAAAATCCCGCTTCCCGCTCAAATTATATCCCTGTATTCTCGTATCCTGCTTGACGAGGCGTATCCCCCGAGGACCCCGACGCCGAGAAACGGCGTGAGCACCCCTGCCCCGAAGACCAGCAGGAGTGATAGATCCTGCACGGTGCCGTCGATCAGGATTCTGCTGAGCAGGATGAGAAGCATCGGTGCGGCGCACGGGACCTTGACGATCGAGAACATCATGCCCAGCACGAACAACCCGGCAAGGGTGGTCGCGTGCTTCCGTAACGATGACCGGACATAGTCGTCGGTGGAGACCGGGAGGCGTATCAACCCGAGCAGGTTCACCCCGGCGAGTATCGTGATCAGTCCCGCCGCGACGGCGAGATACGGGCCGAAACCGCCGAGCGACATCCCCGCCAGCAGGAAGCAGCATCCCATGACGATATACGCGGCGACCAGCCCCAGGCCGAATATCAACGAATTCAGGAGACTGCTTTTCAATTCTTTGCCCGACCCGGTGACGTACACCAGTATGAATCCGAGTATCGCCATCAGGCAGGGCGAAAACCCGGAGAGGAGGCCCAGAGAGTATGCAAACGGGATGTCCCAGTTTATCGGCGGCGAGTTCTCCTGCGGCTGCTCGCCGGCAAGGGACTGCTCGATCGCCGCCCTGAGGCTCTCCTCAGTTATCTCTTCCTTGGGGATCTTGAAGGTGCCGTCCACAACCACGGCCGGGACTTCGAGAAATGCGTATGCGTTCCATCGCTCCCATCCTTCCACGGTCTCGACGTCGATCCATTCGATTGTGAGGGCGCCGTCGTAGGCGCCTTCCAGGTCCGCGATCAGCGGATCGATGAACCTGCAGTCCGAGCACCGGTCCATGTGGTAGTATTCGAGGGAGACTGTTGAAGCCGCGGCTGCAGGAATGCACAACGTGCACGCGATGAGCAGAACGGCAAGTGCCTGCACTGTTTTTACAACCATGAGTCCTCCGCCCTTCGCAGAGGTGTGTGTAGAGCACATCGATCACTCCACAGGCCATCCATCGATCATCGGTCCGTTCCCCTCGGAACCGATCGCCGTTCCCAGATATAGAGGATGGGAAAAGCAACGATACCAACAAGCACAATTCCCCGGAGAAGGGGGACAACGGGATACCCCAGTGCCAGATAGCGCAGAAGAACGATCATGGCTACTATGAGGTAGAAGACAACCGATCGCGCGAAGGTGATGCGGCGCTCCCCACCATCGATGAAGACGATGCGCGTCAGTAGCAGGCCGAGGAGGACGATGATGAGAAGCCAGAAGACCTGGTTGATGGAATACGCAAGGGACGCGTAGATATAGATCAGGAAGATCACGACGGCAAGGATGGCGTCGGTCACCTTCTCGACAACGACTCGCCTCTGCATCTTTCCTCCTTCCCTGTATCCGCTAACCGGAGGGAACGATGGAGGATAGGTATGGGGTTTTGATCGTCCGGCTGCCTTTCGTCCATACCACACCATAATAGAGAAATATACTGCAGTGATCGTCAATGCCAAGGGAAACAACAAGAACGCAGGTATTGGGAGGGGAGCTGTCGCGATGATGATAGCGACGATGATAATCGACACGAAAAAGACTACAACTGAGCGCCAGAGTGCCTCCTTGACGATAGGGTCGAGTTTCATATATACATCACCGACGCATCATCAGGAATCGTAAAGGTGAAATCACTATCATCTGCTGTGTAATTTATCGAATAATCTCGATATTCCAGGGTTAGCACTGGATTGCCCTTGTCCCAACTCTCCAGTTTCAACGGGATAAGACCATCGGGGTCGATCCACAGCAGATATTCTCTCGTATCTTCGTTATCCGACTCGCGAGAAGCCAGTTCTATCTTATAAGCAGAGGTTGAGTAGTGCGACTCCATTTCTTGACCTATTACCATGTATTTTTCAGAGATATTATCATTCAACAGCACATAGATCGCAGGTTCTGGTAGTTTCTCTGATGATGTCAGATTTCTAATGAACACTATATTTTTCTCAGGATCATAGATCCAGACTATATCTCCATTAGAAGTAACCTCTGAGCGTATAAATGAGCCGCTCTTTTCGATTCTTCGAAATTTGTCCGGTTTCTTTAAAAGTACATCATACTCGATAGTCTCCGTTTCATTTCCTATATATAAAGTAAGCTTCTCGATGTATGCCAGGCTCTCTACATTTGCCTGCTTTTCTGCGGCTTTTTGCAGAAGCGTATCCACATCTACGTCTGTTTCCAAACAACCGGAACAAACGAGTCCGAGTAATACGATAACCACTACAAATTGATAGCGCTGTTGTGTTGTCATAGCACACTCCACAAAAAGAGGTGTTTACCTGATTTACAGGCTGTCGTACATACATGCGGCTATTTCCACTCCTAAGCAAGCTACGGCAGGGGCGCAGGTATATGGAGTCATAAGAGCAACACATGGTTGTAACAACACTATACAAATTTCACAGACCGACACTCCAGGACAGGGGATTCCAGCAAGCGCACAGGCACAATTCAGGGTGATACAGTAAACAACTCTTTGCCAGTAATCCGGGTCCTCATCTGTTACAAAGAGATGTTCCGACGTTTTCTGGATGAATGAGCCCTCGTCGATAATGGTTTCCGTGACCATATTTCCATTGGCGTCAATTATGCTGAACTCGAGTGTGTACAGAGACTTTTCCTGGAAAATACACGTGTACTTGAGTACCCGGGCATTGTCATCGTCCCAGACCGCAACGATGTTTGATGTCTGGACCAAACCGTCTTTTTCAATAACAGATTCGATGGGCAGTACTACAGCCGTTGCATGCTTGATTGATCCGTCTTCAAGTTCCTTCTCGAAGGAGAATGCTTTCGCGTTGTCGACGATCATACTCAGATCTTCGGAACGTGGGATCTCTGAGAGTTTTTGCACCTCATTCAGGTTCAAAGCAGAAGCAACAACTTCGTACTTCTCCAGACCCGACAGATTGGTTTTTTGCAGGTCCAGTTCGGCATCGCCGCAAGGTGTTCCCGGTTCGCACGCCATCGCCGGCACCATCGCGACACTCACCAGCAGCACGGCGAAGAGCGTGGAGAGCGCCCGCATTCCAATGTTTCCGTTCATTTACTTTTCCTCCTATAACATCCCCGGAGGCAAAAGAGGCGCATCTTTAAGTACATTGAATGCAGACTACTCTTCTGCCTTCTGGGCTGTTTGGGGGTTCATCCGGTCTTGGACGGATGGGATGAACCTCCCTCATTTTTCAAACGCCATTTTCAGACATCCGCACAAGGACATAGATGTCAATCTATTTATCTTTTCTGTCCAATCTCTCTACACGTCCGTCGGTTGTTCGCAAAACCGGGGTTTTCGATCCCATCCCGGGGGTCGGGGGCGCGGGAGAATGGCCGGTCTTGCGGCGGGATCGGATATCGTACCAACTCGCTCCCTCCGGTGCGCGCCGCGATTTCCGGGTGCGGAGGGCAGAAAAAACCGTTATAATCTACGCCCCGCAAGAACGGCCGCGTCGGGCACAGGGGACCGCCGCGCGCCCTGCCGCAGGCGTCGGAGCAGGGAGGTTTCAGGCCGCCCGGCGCCATCGACCA